>Ga0265297_10000374_pt1 | contig 140680 bp, 134 predicted proteins | sample Munlanlwell13791_FD_192502 | JGI IMG/M metagenome (GOLD analysis project Ga0265297, IMG submission 192502) | Leachate microbial communities from a municipal landfill in Southern Ontario, Canada - Leachate well 137-91 | ecosystem: Engineered > Solid waste > Landfill > Unclassified | place... | reverse complement strand
GGAAGGTTGCGGGGATAAAAAAGGCAGGTCACACGGGGACGCTGGACCCTTTAGCTACGGGGGTGCTGCCGGTTTGCATCGGCGAGGCGACGAAACTCGTCCCTTTCCTGGTATCGGTAACCAAGGACTACCGGGTTTCCATGCTCCTCGGGGTCCGCACGGACACCCTGGATGTCGAGGGCGCGGTACTGGAAGAAAAAGAACCCCAGGTCACCGAACAGGGCGTCAACGATGCCCTGCAGGGATTTCTGGGCCGGAGCGAGCAGATTCCCCCTCGCTACTCGGCCATCAAGGTACGAGGCAGGGCCCTGTATAAGTGGGCGAGGCAGGGGGTTGTTGTTGAACCGCCGCCGCGGATGGTAGAGATCTACCAGTTAACGGTCGAAGAAATATCGCTGCCCTATGTGACGTTTCGCATGTCCTGCTCGGGAGGAACCTATGTCCGCTCTTTGTGCGCCGACGTCGGCGACCTCCTCGGTTGCGGGGCCTGTGTTGCCGGGTTGCGGAGGACCCGGAGCGGCATTTTTTCCGAGGCGGCGGCGATCGTCCTGGACCGGAAAGACAGGCATGAGGATGGTGAACGCGTCCGCGCCGGCCTCATTCCCCTGGCGGAGTTGCTTCCCGACTTGAGGACCATTGTCCCGGAGGACTCCTGGGTGAAAAGAATAAAGGATGGCGTCCACCCCCGTGCGGAAATGGTAAATCGTCGTGATGATATTCCTTTTCTTGATTCGGGAGATATGGTAAAGTTAACCGGTAGCAATGGTGAACTTGTGGCGATTGCGGAGCTCCTTTGCGGGAGCGGGGAACTGGCGGGTCTTCAAAATGATGTTCCCGTCATGAGGCTGTTGAGGGTATTCAAGGAAAATTAAAATTGGGATAACCAGTTAAAGAGGGAGGAATAAAAGTGTTAGACGCAGAAAAAAGACAAGGAGTTATTTCTCAATACAAGTTGCATGAAAAGGATACCGGATCCCCGGAGGTACAGATTGCCCTGCTCAGCGCGCGGATTGAATATCTCACCGAGCACTTCAAGGTCCATAAGAAGGACCACCATTCACGGCGGGGTCTGTTGAAGCTTGTCGGTCAGAGAAGACGACTTCTGGATTATGTAAAGAAAAAAGATGTCGAACGTTACCGAGCCGTGATCCAGCGTCTTGGCCTTAGAAAATAGCATTACAGAGAGGATAACAAATTAGATGAAAGAAATATTTGAGGGTGAATTTGCGGGAAGAAATCTGTCGATAAAGGCCCATTACCTCGCAGAACAGGCCGATGGGGCCGCATTGGTAACCTATGGGGATACGGTGGTGCTCGTTACGGTCGTATCCCTGAAAACCGGACGAGAGGGGCTTGATTTTCTTCCCCTGACGGTTGATTATCAGGAACTGACCTATGCAGTGGGAAAAATCCCCGGGGGTTTCTTTAAACGGGAAGGACGGCCTAATGAAAGGGAAATCCTGACCTCGCGCATGATCGATCGGTCGATCCGCCCGCTCATTCCCAAGGGTTATTATTACGAGACCCAGATCGTGGCCAACGTCCTTTCCCTGGATACTGAGAACGATTCTGGCGTGGCGGCCATGATTGGCGCGTCGGCGGCCCTCGAGATGTCGAATGTTCCCTTCAAGGGACCCATAGCGGGTGTCCGGGTAGGGAGGATCGATGGCAAGTTGGTCTGTAATCCCACCGCAGAAGCATTGAAAGAAAGCGACTTCAACATCTTTCTCACGGGGAGGAAGATAGTCCCCGGCTCGCAGGGCAGGGATTTTGACGTCAATCTGGTCATGCTAGAAGGCGAGGCAAACGAGGTTGCCGAGGATGACCTGGTTGCCGCCATCAATGCCGGTCTGGAGGCGTTGCGTCCCATCATCGAATTGCAGGATCGGATGCGTCTGGCCATTGGGAAGGAGAAAAGATCCCTGGCGGAGGCCACCGTGGATGAAGCGCTGGTAACAAAGGTGGCCGATACGGTAACCGCCGGCATTAAGGAAGCTTATCAGACCGTTCGCAAACTGGAAAGATACGACAAACTGGATCAGCTGCGGGAGCACGCCAAGAAAGTCTGCGCCGGAGAAGACGCCGCCCTGGTACCCGTAGTGGGCCGCATATTTGAAAGCCTGGACAGGAAGATACTCAGGGAGAAGATCCTCCGGGACAAGCGTCGCATTGACGGCCGTTCCTTTACGGAAATCCGGCCCATTTCTTCGGAGGTAGGCCTACTTCCCAGGGTTCATGGTTCAGCCCTATTCAACCGGGGTGAAACACAAGCCCTTGCCGCCATGACCCTCGGGACTTCTTCGGACGAGCAGCGGATCGATTTTATCGGCGGCGAGGAACGGCGGTCCTTCATCCTCCATTACAATTTTCCCCCTTACTCGGTGGGAGAAGCAAAGCGGATCGGAAGCCCCGGAAGGCGGGAGATCGGCCATGGAAATCTGGCGAGAAGGGCTCTAGCCCCCGTTTTGCCTGCAGCGGACGCGTTTCCTTACACGATTCGTATCGTTTCCGAGATCCTGTCCTCCAATGGCTCGTCTTCCATGGCGACGGTATGCGGCGGCTGCCTGTCCCTTATGGACGGCGGGGTGCCCATCAAAGCACCCGTGGGCGGCATTGCCATGGGTCTCCTCAGTGAAGGCGACGAGGTGGTCATCCTCTCCGACATCCTGGGTGACGAAGACCATGCCGGGGATATGGACTTCAAGGTATGTGGAACCAAGGAAGGCGTCACGGCCATGCAGATGGACATTAAAGTCGACAATCTGACGGAAGACATCCTGAAGCGGGCGCTGATGCAGGCCCGGGAGGGAAGAATCCACATTATCGACAAGATGCTCCTGACGCTTTCCGAATCCCGCGCCGATATTTCTCTTTACGCCCCCCGCATTACCACGGTGAAGGTGAGACCGGAAAAAGTCCGGGATGTCATCGGCAGTGGTGGTAAGAACATCCGCCAGATTGTCAGTGAGACAGGCGTGACCATCGATGTTGAAGACGACGGCACGGTCACTATCGCCTCCAGCGACGCCGAAGCGGCGGCCCGGGCCGTGGCCATGGTAAAATGGCTTACCGAGGAAGCGGAAATCGGTAAGATCTACAGCGGAACCGTTAAAAAGGTCGTTGACTTCGGTGCCTTTGTTGAAATCATTCCGGGTACGGAAGGGCTGGTCCATATTTCCCAGTTGGCCAAGGATAGGGTCAACAAGGTGACGGATGTCGTCAACGAAGGGGATGTGATCATGGTCAAGGTCATCGAAATCGACAAGCAGGGCAAGATCCGCCTGAGCAGGAAGGAAGCGCTGGGGGCGGATGTATCATAAGACGATCCTTGACAATGGGATGCGCATTATCTCCGAGGAGATCGAGCACGTCCGCTCGATCTCCATCGGGATCTGGGTAGAATGCGGTTCCCGTTACGAAGACGACCAGACCAATGGGGCCGCCCATTTCATCGAACATATGCTCTTCAAGGGTACGGATCGGAGAACGGCTTTCGACATTGCCGCCACGATCGATTCCGTCGGCGGTGTCATGAACGCCTTCACGAGCAAGGAGTTGACTTCTTTCTATATCAAGATTCCCGATTACCATCTGGCCCTCGCGATCGATCTGCTCGCCGATATTTTCAATTGTTCCCGGTTTGATGAAGAGGAAATCACGAAGGAGAAATCCGTCGTCCTCCAGGAGATCAGCATGTTGGAGGACTCTCCCGACGACTATATTCATGATTTTTTCGAGGCCAATTTCTGGAAAAATCATCATCTGGGTATGCAGGTGCTCGGTACCCGGGAACGGGTCGAGGGTTTTTCCAGAGACTCGCTGCTGAAGTTTTTCCGCAGCCGTTACCGGGGCCGGAACGTCGTCCTGACGGCGGCCGGCCATCTGAAGCATGAGCTGCTCGTGGAACTTGTGGAAAAGGTCTTCGGGGACATGGGGGGGCAGATAGAAAGAGTAGCCTTTGACCCGCCCACTGCCGTTTCCTCAAGTATTACCGTTTTGGAAAAGGATCTCGAACAGGTCCATATGATGATCGGGACCATCGCCCCTTCTTCGCTCAGCGAAAACCGCCACGCCAGTTTCCTGATGAATGCCGTCCTCGGAGGGAGCATGAGTTCCCGCCTCTTTCAGGAGATTCGGGAAAAGAGGGGACTTGCCTACGCCATTCATTCTTATCTGACCCCCTATATCGATACGGGCATGCTGGCCGTGTATGTGGGAACGGGTAAAGGAGAAGTCCGGGAAGTCCTGGGACTGATTCTTGATGAAATGATGCGCATGGCCAGAGAGCCATTGACGGCAAAAGAACTCAATGGAGCGAAGGAACTCATTAAAGGAAATTTTCTTCTCTCCATGGAAAGCACGGACAACCGCATGACCAGGCTGGCCAAAAACGAAATCTGCTATGGCCGGCACGTTCCTCCGGAGGATATCGTGGCGAAGCTCGACGCCGTCACCCAGGAGCATGTCCAGGAGCTGGCCCAGGAGATGTTCAATCCCGGTACCATATCGATCGCCGCCATCGGTCCCGTGTCGGAAAAAGATCTGACCTTGCATGTATTAAACGGCTAGGGCGGTCATGATTGACGAGGTCGAAATAGCAATTATGCAATTACCGGGGTGCGGCGATCTGCCCCTGCCCCGCTACATGACGGAGAGATCCGCCGGCATGGATATTTGTGCCGCCGTCAATCAGGAGATCACGATCCTGCCGGGCCGTCGGGAAGTGATTCCCACCGGGATAGCCATTGCCCTTCCTGCGGGCTATGAGGCCCAGATCAGACCCCGGAGCGGTTTGGCCCTGAAGCATGGGATTACCCTAGTCAATTCTCCGGGGACGATCGACGCCGACTATAGGGGAGAGATAAAGCTGCTCATGATCAATCATGGCGAGGACTCTTTTGTCGTAAGAAGGGGAGATCGCATGGCCCAGATGGTTATTAACCAGGTATGCCGGGGGCAATGGCATCGGCAGGAAACGCTGGATGAAACCACAAGAGGACAAGGCGGCTTCGGCCATACGGGGTCAGGATAACTCTGGAGGGAAATACGGGGTCACTGGAGAATGCGGGGTCAGGCTTACTTATTGACATTTGGAACAAATGTCAATAAGTAAGCCTGACCCTATTGTCATCAAATAAGTAAGTCTGACCCCGTTGTTAGAGGTGATGTTGATGAAAAAAAGCAAGGTGAGCAAAACCTACCAGGAAATCAACGAAAAGATAAGGCAGGGTAGGGCAGTAGTGGTAACCGCCGAAGAAATGATCGATGTGGTGGAACGCCATGGAGATGTGGAAGCGGCCCGTCGCGTGGATGTCGTAACGACGGGGACATTCAGTCCCATGTGTTCTTCGGGTGCTTTTCTTAATTTCGGTCATACTTCTCCCAAGATCAAGGCTTCCCGGGTGTGGCTCAATGACGTCCTTGCCTATGGGGGTGTCGCTGCCGTCGATTGTTATATCGGGGCGACGGAAGTCGCCGAGGGAGATCCCCTGAACAGTGTTTATCCCGGCGAGTTCAATTACGGCGGGGGACATGTAATCGAAGATCTCGTAGCGGGGAATGTAATCCGGTTGCGGATGGAGGGTTATGGAACGGACTGTTATCCCGCCCGTAAGCAGGAGAAGAACATGACCCTTCTCGACATGCGGGACGCCATCCTTTTCAATCCCCGTAACGCCTATCAGAATTACAGTTGCGCTGTAAACATGTCCGACAAGACGATTTATACCTATATGGGGATGCTCCGGCCCCGCATGGCCAATGCCAACTATGCGACGGCGGGCCAATTGAGCCCCCTTTTCAACGACCCCAATTACAAGACCATCGGTTTGGGAACGCGGATCTTTCTGGGCGGGGCCCAGGGATATGTGGCCTGGCCGGGGACACAGCACAATCCCCATGCCCTGCGGGGGGCAAACGGCGTTCCCCGGGAAGGGGCGGGGACCATCGCGACGATCGGCAATCTTAAGGAAATGTCTCCCCAGTGGCTGGTCGGCGCCAGTATGCTTGGCTACGGAGTATCCCTGTATGTAGGGATCGGGATTCCCATTCCCATCCTCAATGAAGAGATGGCAAGGTATACCGCTGTCAAGGACGCCGATATTTATACCCAGATCTTCGATTACAGTATGGATTATCCCAAGGGAGAGCTAAAAAGCCTGGGCGAGGTGAGCTACAAGTCGCTGAGAAGTGGTGAAATAATTCTTAATGGCAAGAAAATTGCCACGGCGCCTCTTTCCAGTTACTATAAAGCAAGGGAAATTGCAGTGATTCTAAAGGAATGGATCGAAAGGGGAGATTTCCAACTGGGAGAACCACAGATGCTCCTGCCTGCGGGGTAAGGAATAATGGGGTCAGACTTACTTATTGACATTTGAGCCAAATGTCAATAAGTAAGTCTGACCCTGCTGTCTTAATATTTTTTTTCTGCCGAAGGTATTATTTTTATTGCGAAGAAAGGAAAATTACTTTATTATAGGCAAAATTTGATCATTAAAAGCAGGCATCATGAGAATCGGTCGCTATGTACTTGCCTTTGCATTATTGATCGGCGCCTTGATTGTTTTCGGCAATCGAGGCCTCGTAGATAATTATGTGAGCAGAGAGCGATTGCAATCCCTGAAGAAAGTCAATCAGGAGATAGACCGTGAAAACAGAGAGTTAAAAAAGACAGCCCATCTATTGCGGACAGATCTTGCCTATATCGAGATGGTCGCCCGCAATGACCTCGAAATGGTTAAGAAGGGGGATCTGATTTATCGAAACGCCAAGTAAATTCGTGAAGATTGTGTATGTTTGATATCAAGTCACTTTTTTCAAAGAAGAAAGACCAGTTGGACGTTTCGCCGGCCGTCACGGCAAAATTGAAAGAAAACGGCGCCACACCGAAAAAAGAAAGTAAGTTAGGCGTCGCTCTCCAGGCCGTAGCCCGTTTTAATCTCAAAGATCTCTTTCCCGGGAAAAAGCAATTTGTTGGTCTGGACATCGGCTCCAGTTCCCTCAAGCTCGTCGAGATAATCGGCAACAAGGGCGCCTTCAGTATGAACCGCTTCCTAACGGTTCCTCTGAGCAAGGGGATCATTGTCGATGGCGCCGTCGTCGATATCGACGCCCTCGCAGAGGAGCTCAGTCGCCTTTTCAATAATTCCGGTTGCAAGAAAAAGAGTATTGTCACTTCCCTCTCCGGACACTCCGTCATCATCAAGAAGGCCACTTTCCCGACGATGGATGCTCATGACCTCCAGGAAACTATCCGTGATGAGGCCAGCAAATATCTCCCCTTTGACAACATGAACGATGTCAATTTCGATTTCCAGGTCCTCGGCCGGAATGCAAATAACCCCAACATGAACGATGTCATTATCGTGGCTGCAAAAAAGGAGATCATTGAAGGCTATACGGAAGCCATCGAACTTCTCAAGCTGTCCCTGGCCATCATGGATGTCGATTCCTTCGCTCTGGAGACGATGTATCAGGAAAATTATGAGTACGAAGAGAAAGACGTCGTCGTCATTGCCAATATCGGGGCCAGTATTACGAATTTGAACGTCGTCAGAAACGCCGCCTCCATCTTCACGCGGGATTTCACCCTGGGTGGCAACATGATCACGGAGGCGATACAGTCCCAGTTCGGGGTATCCTTCGAGGATGCGGAAAAGATAAAGCTACAAGGTCCTGAAGGAGACGAATATGTGAAAGGGGAGTTTTTCCGCAACACCCTCCTGTCGCTTGCCGATCCTCTTTGCTCGGAGATTGAACGATCCATCGATTATTTCCGCTCGACCTACAGTGACGAGGATATAAAAATGATCCTCCTGGCCGGCGGCGGGGCCAACATTCCCGGCATCGTGAACGATCTTTCCCAAAGAATGAGCGTTCCCGTGGAGATCATCAATCCTTTCAAGAAAATCACCTACAACCGCAAGATGCATAATGATGACTATATAAAGGAGATTGCTCCCATTGCTGCGGTTGGGGTCGGTCTGGCGTTGAGGAAACTGGGGGACAAATGATCCGGATCAATCTTCTTCCCTATCAGGAAAAGGCCAAGAAGGAAACGCAGACAAAGCAGATTGTCATTATTGCCGGTTGCTTTATCCTCTTTTTCCTTATCATCGGGATAGTTCATTTGTGGATCACCGCCTCCATAAGTTCCCTGGAGAAGGATGTCAAGGGCAAAGATGAAAAGATTACGGCCCTCAACAAGATCATTGGGGAAGTAGAGCAGATCAAGAACGAGAAGAAGATCCTGGAGAAAAAGCTGGGGGTTATTGGGAATCTGGAAAAGAACCGGAATTATCCGGTCCGCCTGTTAGCCGATGTGGCGGCTCAGGTTCCCACGAAGGATGTCTGGCTGGAAAAACTGTCGCAAACGGGATTGTCCATGCAGTTGGAGGGCAATGCGCGGGATAATTTTGCCGTTGTTCACCTGATCAAAAACCTGGAAGGTTCCATGTATATCCAATCGGTGGAACTGGTTTCATCCAAACAGTTGGAACTGTCAGGAATCAAGGTACAGCATTTTGTCCTCTCCTGCGTCCTGAGAAGTGGTGTTTGAGCTATGGCGATAACCGTCGAAGACCTGAAAAAACTCTCTCCGAAGATGCTGGCGCTGCTAATGCTCGTTGCTTTCCTGCTCCTCGGTTATTTCTACTGGTTTCTCCTTTTTAACGATGCCTGGGAAAAGCGCGGCGCCCTGCAGATAAAAGCAGAAGAATTAGGCCAGCAGATCGCAGAAAAGGAAAGAATTGTTGCTCAAAAGGGGAAATACCTGAAGGAAGTCGCTGTTTTGAAGGAAGCATTCACCATTGCCCTGACGAAGCTTCCCGATCAACGGGAAATCCCCGGCCTTTTTCAAGCCGTTTCCGTGGCGGGGAGGCAAGGGGGTATCGATTTTCTCCTCTTTGAGCCGAAACCGCCGGAAAAACCTGCGGAGAAGCCGGCGGGGAAGGGTGCGGAAGTTAAAGCCAACCTGAAACCCTCGGATCAGCGGGCCGATCAAAAACCGGGAGATCAAAAGAAGGACGGTCCCAAGCCGCCGCCGCTGCCGGATAAATTCTATGAAGAAATCCCCGTAAAGGTAAATATCAACGGCGGTTTTGTAAGCACGGTCTCTTTCTTCGACAAGATTGCCAAACTGCCCAGAATCATCAATATCGAGGACATTTCCATCAGCGGCGCCCAGGATGCGGCGGGGCGGGGCAGGATCGTCAATACGACCTGCGTGGTCAAAACGTACATGTTTACCGAGAAAACGGGAGATAAAGGCGGGAAACGGGATGACAAAAAGAAGTAAGCTCACCATCCTGTCGGTCTGGATCCTGACGATCTGTATCCTGTCGGTCTGGGCACTGTTCCTTGACGCCGGACCGGTTTTTGCGAGGGCCCGGGGGGGTAAGGCAGCATCCTCCAGCGTAAAAACCAAAGGGGAGACAACGAAGGCGGCCGTAGCCGGGGCTGCGGGGGGAGCGGTCGTCGGAGCCGCCGCTGCAAGAGCCGTGAGGGGACGCGTCCCTGGGGACGCCCAAGCCGACCCGTCAGCAGACGTTAAAGACAGCCTCCCCTCAGGTGCTACGGTTGCCGCCGTCAAACCGGCAGGAGCGGATTCGCTTATTTTCAGTTACGACCCGAAAGGAAAGCCCGATCCCTTCAAGCCTTTTGTTGAAGCCGAATTAGCCCTGAGGAAATTGAAGGAGGCGCAGTTTAAGAAGCAGCAGCAGAAACTGCCCCTTTCGCCCCTCCAGCGGCTGGGGATTGAACAGTTCAAGATCGTCGGTATCGGAGGCAATGAAAAAGGCAGAACCGCCGTCGTTCAGGATATGGCCGGCAAGTATTATACCCTGTCCATCGGCACCCCGATTGGCATGAATAAGGGTAAGGTAGCTAAAATCCTCGGGGACAGAGTGATTGTCGAAGAACCCACGACAGGGGGCAAAAGGGGAAAGACAGGGGCAAAGAAGGTGGAGATGAAACTTCTCAAAGAAAGTGAAGAGGTAAAACCATGAAAAAACAAAAGTGGTCAGTGGGTTTTGCCCTTTGTTTTTTATGTGCTCTGTGCATGTTGGTCACGGTGGGTACGGTAAAAGGCGAGGGGACAGGCGCGGTTGCGCCGGCCACGCCGACAGGATACCTGGAAAATATTCTTTTTGAGAAATTGACCGGCAAAGAGCGGGTGACCATAATGGCCTCGCGGCAGGCCGGGGTCCAGGTCGAAAAACTGGCAGGCAAGTCAATCGCCGTTAAAATGGACAACATGTTTGCCCCGACGGATTTGAGAAAACCCCTTGGGGAAGGGGCGCTGAACAATGTAATCCGGGCCGTGCCGGAACAGTCCGTTACGGTGGGGAAGCAAACCGTCAGCGTTGTCATCGATCTGCGGGAAGCTGTTCCCTATAGTGTCCGCCAGGAAGGCAACCTGGTCATCGTCGATTTCAATGTTGCCGCTTTACCGGCGGTGGCCGCAGCGGCAGCAACGACGCCGCCGCCGATGTTGCAAGGGGCGGGAAAGGCGACGGCGGAAACCGGTAATAAGGCAGAAGTAGCGTTAGCCCCGGGATTGTCCCCGCAGGTGGCTGTCCCGTCAGGTAAAATCATGTCCGTCGATTTTCAGGATGCCGATATCCGTGGCGTCCTGAGACTGCTTGCGGAACAGGGGAATGTAAATATCGTTGCCAGTCCGGAGGTCAAAGGCAATGTGACGGTGCGCATGGATAACGTGCCCTGGGAGCAGGTACTCGCCACGATTCTTGATATCAGCGGGCTTACACAGAAGCGGTCCGGCGATGTCATCAGTGTCATGACCACGGAGCGGGCAAAAAAGGATGATGCCGACAGAATAGCAACTCTCAAAAGCAGACAGGAAGATGAAAAAGTCAGAAAGGAGGCGGCCAATAAGGAAGCCCAGGAGAAGGGCAAGCTGGAGCAGCTCATGATCGAGGCGAAGATCCTCGAGGTCTCCGATTCGTTTCTGCGGGACTTAGGCGTACGATGGGGCGCTGGCGTCTCGACCGCTATCGGCGGCAGCGATGGGGCAGGAAACAGGAATTACAGCATGGGTCTGTTAGGCGGCACCCAGAACCTGTCGACGCCCATAACCACCTTGACGACCGGTACGGCACTGACCGTGGACTCCTTGGCCATGGCCCTGGGTTCGTCTACGGTGCCGACGCTCGGGATAATCCTGGGTGGATCGAATGCCGTGCTGAACGCCCAGATCACGGCCTCGGAAGCCAATTCCACCGCCCGGGTATTGTCTTCCCCCCGGGTCCTGACCCAGAATACCCAAAAGGCGGTTATCGAACAGGGGGAGGAGATCCCCGTCGTGACGCCGGGAACGTCCACCAATCCCGCGACAACTTCCTACAAGAAGGCGACTTTGCAATTGGAGGTCACTCCGGAAATCAAGCCGGAAAATCATATCCTCCTGACGATCAAGGCGAAAAACGACCGCCCCAACAGGGCGGAAAAAGATGCCCAGGGGAACTATCCCGTTATTACCAGCAGCGTCGATTCCAAGGTCGTCGTCCGGGATGGTGACACCGTCGTTATTGGCGGCATCCTCAAAACGGACGATACCAAAAGCACCTCCGGAGTGCCCTGGCTGTCCCAGATCCCCGTCCTCGGCTGGCTCTTCAAGTATGAATCGATTACCAAAACCAAGAAGGAGCTTCTTATCTTTGTCACCCCCAGGATCATCAAGGCGGAGGAAGCGGCGCATACACGGATGTAAAAGCGGTAGCATCGGGTAAGAATCTCCGGTGGATTTGCAGGTGCAGCGGGAACGTAATCCATCCTCAAGCTTGGTGGCCGGGCAATAAGCTTCTATTGTCCGACCAGTCGTTTCCTGGCAGTTATCTTTTCTCTTTGCAGCCGCTCCCACCGTCGGTGACGCCAGTTTCTCAGGGGGGGACTGACTGTTTTGCGTAATTGGTCTTTTTAATTTAATGGCGAGAAATGCGGAGAGGTTGATGGCAGTCCTATGGCCCCGGCGCTACCCCCATATCCAGCTCGAAGACCCTCGATGTTTTGTTTCCGTCCGGATCAGCGGCGACGGCGCCGAATAGCAGTTTCCCTGTAAAAGCCCGTGGGGGCGTCCAGATAATCTTTCCTGTGTTTCCGTCAATAGTCATTCCCTCCACGAAGGGAGAAGCAAGGGAATAGACGGCCTTGCCGCCGTCCGGGGCAACCCCGGTCAACTGGATTTCAAACGGCTGTCCCAAACGGACCTGGGGTGTTAATATCTTCATCTCCAAAGCCGGAGGCGGGCTGTTGACAACTACGGCCTGGCTTTCCACAGGTGGTCCGGAGACGCCGTCACGGAAGGCCGTAACCACAACGCTGACCCGATCCCTCCTTTTAATGGAGGTGTCTTTCAGGACATTGGTCGTTGCTTCCGGGATGAACTGGTCGTTACGCTTCCACTGGTAGGTGAAGGTTGTTCCTGCGGCGTCCCCGCCGGCGAGGGAGACGACCGCCGTGATCGGATCTGTCGCCATGGGCTGGGTGGGGGTGATCCGGACGGCGGCGATGATGAGCCCGGTTCCTTCCGCGCCGGCGTATGTCGACATTCCCGCTGTCGGCGCTGTCGCCCCGGAAGTCGTAGTATCCATCCCTGGCGCCGTCGCGACCGCTGCGGATGTCCCCGTCTGGGTAACCGCGGTTGTTGTGGATTTTGTCGCAGGGGCGCGGTTCCATTGCCAGATGATAATCATCGCGCCGATAACGGCAAATACGACGACGGCGCTCTTGATGCTGAGTTTGTTTGGCCCCGCGGGTTTCCCCTTTGGCTGCCGGGATCGGGAAATGGAAAGGGGAATGACCTTTGCAGCTGTTGTTTTTGCTTTTTTCACTGAAAATGCACCTCTGAAATCCTACCTGCCTTTGCTACTGCATCCGGCGGTCCTTCCAATAAAGGATATTGGTCATACTCGCTGTCGAAGGGGCGGTTCCCAACTTTTGCGTCAAGGCGCTCGTTCCGGCGCCGCCGCTCGCCGTTGCATAGATGTCCGTAACGCCGGTGCCTCCCGGGCGCATCGACATAACCGGGGCGGAGCCGATGCCATGGCCGACATATTTTGTCCGGCTGTCGTTTTCCATGGCCCCGCCCCCGCAGGTATAATTTATGCCGTAAAGAAAGGCATCTCCCGACTGGCCGCAGGCGCTGCCTGCCTCCTGATCGGGAACATGGGTGGTAAAATAGACAATGCCGCCGAATACCGTCGGATCGGAGATCATTTTCTCACCCACGGGATTGACGATCGTCGTGCCGTCGGAGCGGGTTAGGGTGTTGGTGGAAAGATTAATATACCACCCCTGCGTCGTATTGTCGCAGGTTGTGCTTGCATCCGTCATATTCGTCAAATTGGCGGTCGTGCGCGGATTACCGGGACAATAGGTGCTGCAACCGCTTATGGGACTGCCATAGCAGAACCCGCCGGTGCATCCGAGTCCGGCGCAGCTTGTTGTGTTGGTGGTACACGACGAACTTGACCCGTATCTATTGTAAGAGGTATCCTTGATGCCGAACAGGCGATTCTTGGTATCGCTTGTATCATCTGTGGGTTTAACGGTGGGATCATTATTCTCCCCGGTGCCGAAATAGACCCACACATAACCGCCGGCATCCTTGGTGGCGGTCGCCGATGTAAATATTTGCTTGTGGGAAGTGCTGGCCGGGGTCAAGGCCGACCCTCTTTCGGTGGCGGTCGCCTGATATAAGAGGCTGCCCGACCAGTTGGAAGTGTCGCACGTCCCACAGGGATCGGTGTATCCCAGGGGAGTGTCGTCATAATAGGTATCCAAACCGCAGGAGTAACAGACAGGGTCCCGGGGGCATAACCGAAAGCGCCACATGTTTCCCCCCATATCGCCCATGTATACCGTGTCGATGAATCCGTCGTTATCCAGGTCCAATGGAAGCGGCGCCGCCGGGGCGGAAAAGACCATGTTGGCATTACTCAGACGCGTATAACTCCAGAGAATATTGCCGTTTGTCAGATCGACTACAAAGAATCCCTTGCCGGCGCCCTTGCCATCCGCGGCATCGCAGGTGTCCGACCCTCCGCAGACGGAATTGCTGAAACCGCCGCCGATGAAACCGACCCAGCGTTCGTTGCCGGCGATATTGACCCGGCCGATCTGCATCCTGCTCCAGGCCTCGCCAAGGTATGGGGCCTGGATCGCCCTGTTGATAATATTACTGAAGCCCAGGTGCCACATGTATGCAGGTTTGACGGAGGTAACGCTGTCGGTGACGTTCAGGGCCCAATAACCGCAGTAGTATGGATAAGTGGCCGAATAAGTGGCGCTGAACCCGGACGTGCTTGCGGAATAGCAGGATGAGGAGGAACTCCAGAGGTAGCTTCCCGAGCCTTGGCCTTCGCCGAAGACGGCGATGGTTTTCCAATCGGACGCGGCTTTGGTGGTGCCGATGCCTGCCGTCGACGGCAGCCAGACGTCCGATATCTCTATGGGTCCATCGACGAAGTAGGCGTGGGAGGCAAGGGTGGTGCGATCGGTGTGGCTGTTATGGGCGATCGGCGACATCTTCTGGAGCAGGTTGGGGGGGATGAAGCTCCATGCCTCGCCCCCTCCGACTGTACAATCCGCACTGTTCCCTCCCGCAATAATGGCATGCAATTGGCCGTCGTTGGCACCTACCATGATGAGTTGCTTGCCGTTGGCCGTCGTCCGCTCGTTGCTTGTCCGGAATGAATTGAAAGCGGTTGACCCGCATTGCCGCGGATCATAGAAATATGCTGTCGGCGTTCTGATCGCTACGGGATTGCTATGAAAAATATCTCCCAGTTTCCAGGCCTCCAGATTGTAGGTTGACTCGCCGCGGTAAAAACCGACAACCTCGTTTCTTCTGGTGTCCGTTGTCACGCCGAGGTCGGCTGCCGTCATGTTTGCAGTTGTGAAGCTTACGAGGGCTTTGTCGGAGGCCCCTTTATATGTCCACATATTCCGGGAAGCAGCCGTCTGATCGCGCAGCTTCGCCCCGGCATCCCAGCAGGGGGTACTGAACAGGGTGCCGTCGGACTGAATCTCGTATTTCTTCAGATGGCCGACCCAGAAGGGTTCCTTGTTGGAGCCGGAGTTGTTCTTCGGTTCGAAGGAGGCCTCATAGAGGAAATTTTCTTCCTGTACTCGGGCGGCGGCTACGGAGGCCTGGGACGAAAAGGAGTAGTTGGCCTCCTGGATGGAGCTCAGGGCGCTCTTGAGGGCCGAGGCCAGGGCGGCGGGGTCGCTGGCCATGAAGGCGTAGCCGCTGATGGCGTAGTCCTTGGGGTCGCTGCCGGAGCTGCTGCATGCATCGGTAGGCAGGGAGAGCCCGGAAGATACAACCGATTGTGTGTCGTCCGGGTTCCGCGTTCCTCCGTAGTAGGCCATCCAGTTCAGGGTCCGGACGTCCGAAGCGGCCAGGGAGCCTCCGAAGCCGACGACGTAGACGTCGTAGCCGGCATCTTTCAGGGCCTTGGCGTACACTACGGGAGCCCGGCGCTGCTTGGCGTAGGTGTTGGAACCGTCGCCGCCGCAGGTATAGGTATCCGCACCGTCGGTGACGATGATGACGGACTTTTGGCGGCACGTCCGGGAGTCATCGAGGGCCTTGTGGGCGTCGAGATATCTCTTCCCCTCCCGCAGGGCGTAGCCCGTGGGGGTGCCGCCGCTGGTGCCGAAACCGGCGATGCACTCCTTGGTCGGACTCGAGGAGGTGCAGGCTGTGACCGTGGAGGCGCAAGTCGTGTCGTTACAGTAGATGTTGGCATAGGGGGTGGTTGTGGTGTTGTCGTCCTGGGTGATCCCCCAGGAGAGCTTGATGCAGGCATCGGAAGCGGTGTAATATTTGGTAGAACTGCTGGAGCTGCAGTTGTAATAGCGCATGAAGCCCATCCGGATCCCGAGGCTCGAGATGTCCGCCGCGGTGATGGTATCGGTATTGGTGTCATCATCCAGGAGGTCAAAGAGGGCGCGCTTGGCGATATCTATCCGGCTGCACTTGGTGTTGCAGTTGGTTTTGCTGCTGCTGCAGAAACCGTCGCTGCAGCCCGAACCGGTGCAGTATGTCGTGTTGGCGATGCAGTCGCTGGCGCCGTAAGTCCGGCTGCCGCCCGCCGGGTTCCAGGCCATCGAACCCGACAGGTCGAGGATAATCAGGGTATCGGGGGTGGTCACCGTTACAAACAGGTCTTCGTCGGTGGCCCGGGATATGCCGGTGAAGACGGACAAGCATATGCATATGCTGATGAGAGCGATCATTTTTCTTGACATCATCGTGACCTCCTATCTGGATGACGTGCCTATCGGCACGGGACCATATCCGATTCCTACATCCACGCTGACCGATGAGTTGTAGGAATCGCTTTTACCCACCACCCTGGCGTTGTATCGCATCATCCCCCATCCCCCTGACCCCAGGGCATAACCGGGGATGGGTACGGGGGGCAGGTTGCTTGTTGTTGGGGCGCAGATGGCGTATTGGGTGTTTGCGTCCACACCGAAAGCGATTGTCCGCCAGATATAAGTGGGCGTCGTTGCGGTGCAGTTTGTGGTGTAGTTATTGGCGGCCGTCCAGGTTGTGGCATCGGGATTGAAGTCCTGCACCAACCGGTGGGTGGCGCTCTCCACGGCGGCAAGGGACTTATTGTATCCTACGGTTACGGAGCTCGATCGCAGGTCTTTCGTGGACAGATTGATAACCAGCATGGCGATGGCCAGCAGGATCAAGGAGGCGATGATTGCCGCCACCAGGGCAAATCCCTTTTCGTTGGTTAATGGTATCTTCTTTATTGTCTCCATATTTTCCCTCAGTAGGAATAGTTGGGAATATGGTTTCTCGGAAGGACGCTTGTCGAGTAAATGATCCGCCTCTTTCCGCCCATGTTGGGGTCGTCATTGACCGTATCGACAACAAGGGTGATTTCTATCCGCCGGATGTCCGGTATCCGTCCCGGCAGACTTCCCGCCGGGATTTCCGTGCCGACGCCGCCGGCGGTATAGGTGCCGTCATAGTACCTGAAAAGAGGCACACCGGCCGCATTGTTGACGACCAGGACGGTCTTGAGGTTTTGGTTGGCCGTCGTATCCCCCAGAAATGGCTGCGCTCCGCCGCAATTGGTCTCTCTGGAGATATAATTATTCCCCACATCATAATTATAGCTGATGATTTCGTTTGGGTCCCCGATGACGCTGTTCTCGTTTAAATCCATCTCTATGGATATGGAATTTGCCGTTGCGGCGGTAATCCCCCGGTAAGTGGCGCTGGCCGCTGCGCCCGCGCAAGTTGCCGGATTAACCCAGATATTGGGCGTTAAATTCGGATTAAAGGAGGCCATGCGTATTTCCATAGCCATCAAGTCCAGGGCGCCGCGGGCATCCTGCTGGGCCACCACCTTACTTTCAATCCCCGTAGAAGACCTTTGCGCCGAGTTGACCGCCAGATAGATCGCCATCAGCATCAAGGTGCCGAGGCCCATGGCGACAAGAATCTCAACTAAGGTGAATCCTCTTTCGTTTTTCATGCGTCCGGGCACCCCGTTGGAAATCTGCACATCTCCTGACGCGTAACGGTCATGCTTTCCGTAATGCCCGTTTCATTAAGGGGCGGCCAGGTAACCGTAACCGTAACAACGAAGGCACGGGTATTGGCTCCGTCTTGAGCTATGGTTGTCGCTACGGTATAAGTCGCATCCCCGGCAACACCGGCTTGATTGCTGACCGTAACAGCAGCCGTTGTTGGTCCTCCTACGGTAACGGCATTGCAGGGATTCGTTATCCTCGCTTCATTATCTTGCAGTGTTTTATATAAAATTCCCGATGCCCGGCCAAGGTAGTCCGCCCTGGCCGCTGTTCTCCACGCGGCTGGCTGAAGGGAAAGGATGGCCATGATGCCGACGGCGGTCAGAAACATGGCGATAACGACCTCGAGGAGACTGGCGCCCCTGTTATTGCATGGTGAAAGTGGCATAGGTTTTCCCCGTGATATTATAGATGATATTTGCCGTGGAACCGCGGCTGTTCTGTAAAGTTACGGTACCTGTAGTGGGACTTAACGTGCCCCTTGCCAGGAAGGTTAACGTATATGTCGTGCCGCCGCCGGGAAGGGATGCTATGGTGATCCCGGATCCCGCTGATGCCGGTGTCTTTATCTGGGGGAAGGTGCTGGCATTGTTGGCACTGGCGTCTATGGCGTTAAGGGTATAGCTGTTCGGATTTGCAGCCCGGGTGAATGCTATTGTATGGGTGAAATCGGGGTTAGATACGGCATTTGACTTCATGTAGTTAAAATCAGCGACCAGCTCCCTAGCCGCGGTGCGCAGATTGGCGTTCGCCACGTAACGCTGCCAACTGTAAGCGCTTATTCCTGCTAAAATGCCGATGATGGCAATGCCAATGAGGAGTTCTACCAATGAAAATCCGTTTTGCCTTTTCACGTCCCCATCCCTGTTCATTCTCGTTTCCCCGCCCGCCTCCATTGACTCCGCTTTCCGCCCGTCCCTGGAATACTCTGGTAATCAACGACATGATAAAGGTAAGGGCGTGGGGATGTCAACAGAAATCAACAATATTCCCCTTCATTTATGTGCCCTCCAGATTCCTTTTCCCCCCGGAATGAGGGCGTTTTTTCAATGCCGCCCAAAAATGCCATTGCCTTTCTTTCCCACGATCGCAAGATACGTCTTCTTGTCTAATAAAGTCAATAGATCTCTCGCAGTTAAAGGGTGACCTGCGTCACATGGGAGGTGTGATCTGCCTCACTATCCATTATGGCAACTCAACGTTCATAACATTCTGCGGTGGCGGCCGGTCCCAAGCTGTCATCCATGAAAATACCATATCCTTCAGAATGGCACGGGATACTGTTGCCGGCAGGCCATATCCTCGGCCGGATAGGGGACCAGAAGGGAAAGAAGCTCTTCCCGGCAACACTTCTCAGTGTCGAGCCAGATGGCCTGAGCGGCCCCGGAGACGATGACGGGCATGCGGTCGTGGATGGCTGCCAGCGCTTGATTGGCTTTGGTCGTGATAATCGTGCAGGAATGAACGGGGCGGCCCTCCGGGGACGTCCAGGTTTCGTAAAGACCGGCAAAACCGCAGGGTTGTCCCGATCGGAGGTGAATGAACCAGGGCTTTTTCGCCTGACCGTCCGTTTTCTGCCACTCGTAGAAGCCATCGGCAACAATGAGACAGCGGCGCTTCCGGAAGGCCTGACGGAAACTGGGCTTATCGGCGACGGTTTCCGCCCGGGCGTTGGTCAGGCCGTTGCCGATGGAAGGGTCTTTCGCCCAGGAAGGTATGAGCCCCCAACGGAATTCTACCAGGCGGTTTACTTCATCCCGGATGACGGCGGCGATTTGCTGGCCGGGGTAAATATTGTTGCTCCGCCGGTATTCACAGGCGATCTCCCCGATCGCAAATGACGTCGCGATTCCTGATAAATCCGTAAGCAAGACAAAACGGCCGCACATGGCAGTGTTCCCTTCCCCCTCTTCCCTTTTATATGAAGAGAGTTTTATGGACTGCCCGGGATAAAGTCAAGACCAATCCCGCAATCAGTCCCGGATAAATTCTTAAACAAATTCATATCAAAACAAATGCAATGGTTGATTTTCCGCCCTGGAACTGGTAAGATTGCCAGAAGTAAGGATGTCAGGGGGGACAATCATGCGGGTCACATCGAAAGGACAGGTTACTATTCCGCAACTGATTCGGGAACAGATGGGATTTCTGCCGGATACGGAGATCGAGTTTTGTGTGAATGAGGGTCGGGTATATCTGCGCAAGTTAGAAGAAAAAAGGAACCGGGGGCGGCGGATGGTTGAACGGATGCGCGGCCGGGCCACGACGTCTATGTCCACGGATGAGATAATGGCTCTCATGAGAGGAACGGGAGATGGACATCCTCGTTGACAGTAACGTCATTCTCGATGTGGTCACCCAAGACCCAACGTGGTTTGCCTGGTCAACAGGGATATTGGCGGAATATGCCAGCGACCATATCCTTTCCATCAACCCCATTATCTATGCCGAGGTGTCCATAGGCTTTGATCGCATTGAGGATTTGGAGGATGTCTTGTCGCCGTCCTTCTTCCGCCTGTTGCCCCTTCCCTGGGAGGCGGCTTTTTTGGCCAGCAAGTGTTTTCTGACTTACCGTCGGCAGGGTGGCAGCCGTACGTCGCCCCTGCCGGATTTCTACATCGGGGGCCATGCGACGGTACGGAACATGACCCTGATCACACGAGATGCAAACCGCTATCGCACATATTTCCCCGCTTTGAAGATCGTTGCGCCTCCCCGACTATGAAACCGCGAGTTGCCAAGGCCAATCATCAGATCGCATTTAACGTGAATCATCCGGTTCCGGAAGAACTTCTCCGCAGCCTGCGCTATGAATTCCTTCGCCGGGAACTATGGGCGCCTCTGGGCAGAGAGGCAGGGCGTATCCGGGTAATCATCGATGATCCCGACAACCTTCTGAAAAAGGATATGATCGAAAACCTGCTCCGGACAAAGGAGGTTGACTATTATCCGGCGACGAAGGAAGACATCATCAAGTTCATTAATCATTTCTACGGCATTGACGAGGCTTCCCGGCTTAGTGGACTCGGTGTCACGGAATCGGACAGCAAGATCGTCAGGCTGGTCAATGAAATGATCAATGAAGCATGCAACCGGCGGGCGTCGGACATTCATGTCGAACCGGATGTGAAAGAGAAACAGGTCTATGTCCGTTTCCGCATCGACGGGGAGTGTGTCTCCTTTAAGACCCACCCCTACGATTATCGCGCCGCGATTGTCTCCCGGATCAAGATCATGTCGAACCTGGACATCACCGAGCGACGTCTTCCCCAGGACGGCAAAATTCAGTATAAAAGGCCGAATGGAGAAGATGTTGAGTTGCGGGTGGCGACCATTCCCACCCACGGCTATGTGGAAGATGTGGTCATGCGTATCCTCACCAGGGGAAAGATCATGACCATGGGGGACCTTCAGATGGAGCCGGATACCCGGGAACGATTTGAGGACCTCATGAAAAAGCCCTATGGCCTGATCCTCCTCGTCGGGCCCACGGGTTCGGGAAAAACGACCACGGCCCATGCGGTGCTCCATGTCCTTAATCGGCCCGGAGTGAAGATCTGGACGGTGGAAGACCCGGTAGAGATCACCCAGAAAGGGATCAGGCAGGTTCAGGTGCATCACAAAATCGGCCTCGATTTCGGCAATGCCATGCGCGCCTTTCTCAGGGCGGATCCGGATATCATTATGGTCGGAGAGATGCGGGACTACGAAACGGCCAAGATGGGCGTTGACGCCTCGACAACTGGTCATCTGGTATTGACCACCCTGCACACGAACAACGCTCCGGAAACCATCATTCGCCTCCTTGATATGGGCATTGATCCCTTTGCCTTTGCCGATTCGCTTTTGTGTGTCATGGCGCAGCGCCTGGTGCGAAGACTCTGCCGGCATTGCTGTGAACCCTACAACCCGCGGCGCGAGGAATTTGAGGATCTGGCCAGAAATTTCGGAGAGAAGGACTTTAGCCGCTTGAACTTGCCCTATGATGAATCAGTGACCATATATCGGGCCAAGGGCTGTCCGGAATGTCACGGCGTGGGCTACCGGGGGATGATGGGGCTTTATGAGCTCCTGGTTGCCTCGGATAACATCAAACAGATGATCATCGGGAAAAAATCCATTGCGGCGATCAGAAAAACAGCCAGAGAAGAGGGGATGCGGACCCTTATGCAGAGCGGCATCCTCAAGGTCTTGAATGGTGATACGGACTTCATAGAGGTCCTGAGCGTGTGCATGAGATAATTCCATTCTCTTCTTGACACGTTATAGGGGCTATGTTAGCGTGACGCGTCATTTGCCATATGTATTGTAAAAACAATAAGATATGAGAGTTTATTCTATGAGCGGCCCGCCGGACTTCCGCAGACAGGCCCATGTATACCTGGGTAATGGACAGTACTCCCTGTCCCTGAATCTGGCTAAGGAAAGGCTGATTGCCAATCCGGACGACATTCCGGCGACCGTCATTGCCTGTCAGTCGTACTTGGGGATGGGCAACATCGATGAGGCCAGAAATTGTCTGGCAAGGTTGGATGCCGTAAAGGACGAACTGTCCCAATTGTTTAAAAAATTCGGTGATGTCTACATGCAACAGGGGAACGAAGGACAAGCCGGGATTTTTTATAAAAAAAGCGCGGCCCTGTCAACCGACGATGGGGACCATGGAGAGGCCCTGGCCATTGGTGATGAGGACTCGGAGGATGAGGGTATACAGGAACGGCGTCCCGATCTCAGTGCCGATTTCCAGACCCTGACCATGGCCGATTTATATATCCGCCAGGGACACCATGAAGGGGCCCGGGAGATTCTGGCGGCGATACTGGCGCGGGATCCGAGCCACAAGGAGGCCCGGCAACAGCTGGATGAAGTGCTGGCCCTATTAAATGAGAAAATCAGTGATCTTCCTATTGACAAAAAAACCACGGTTGTGCATGAACTGTCACGGTGGTTGAACAATCTGGACATGGACAACCATGATGGAGGGTGAAGCAACGGTTTATCGGCGGCGGCTTGACCGCCTTCGGGAAGGATTTCCCCATCTTGGCGTTGACGCCATTTTGTTCTTTGAGATGAAGAATATCCGTTATCTGACCGGGTTTACGGGCAGCGATGGTATTTTTCTGCTCCTCCCCGATAAAGGCGTCCTCCTTGTGGACGGTCGCTATATCACCCAGGCCGGGGAAGAGGCGCCCCAATGCCATATCGTCCAGTATCGCGACAAGATCAGCGGCGCCGTGTCGGCCCTAAGGGAGGGAGAGGTGACGCGGACTGGTTTTGAAGCAGCCGTTCTGTCCGTCGATCTCTATGAGAAGCTGCGGGAGAAACTGGCGTCAGGAATGCTGATACCGCTGACGGAGGCGCTGAGCGGGCTTCGGAGTGTCAAGGACGATCAGGAAGTATTGCAACTGCGCAAAGCGGTGGATATTGCCACCGAGGCTCTCTTACAGGTAATGGAGCTGATGCGTCCGGGGGTTGAGGAAAGGACGATCGCCCTGGAAATGGATTACCGCATGCGGGCCCTCGGTTCGGAAGAAGCGTCATTTTCCACCATCGTTGCTTCAGGTCTGAATGCCGCCCTTCCCCATGCCCGGCCGGGACCTCGGAAGCTTGAGGACGGAGACGCCGTTGTTATGGATTACGGGGCCGTCCAGGGAGGATACCACTCGGACGAGACCTGCACCTTTGTCCTGGGCAGGGCCGACGCAAAATTTCAGGAAGTTTATGCCCTCGTGAAAGACGCCCATGACCGGGCGATTGGGGAGGTGAGAGCGGGGGCGACCTGCCGGGAGATTGACCGGATTGCCAGGCAGGTTATCGAGAAAAAGGGGTATGGGATGCACTTTTCCCACGGAACCGGTCACGGCGTCGGGCTCGATGTTCACGAGGCGCCAAGGCTGTCTGCCCTGTCCGATCAGGTCCTCGAAGCGGGGATGGTGGTTACGATCGAGCCCGGTATTTACCTCCCGGGTCAGTGGGGTGTCCGTATCGAGGACATGGTGCTGGTGAAAGAAGATGGTTGTGACATTATAACTAAAATGTCAAAAGAACTGAAGATCCTCTAATAAATAAATGAGACTAAAGGTGCACTGATTATGAAGGTTTTTCCAGATGATTTGCTCTACAGTCGTGAGCATGTATGGGTCAGGGTGGAAGGTGATCTGGCCACTATCGGGATCACGGATCTGGCCCAGGAGAAGCTTGGGGAAGTTCATTCCGTAGAGCTTCCCGAGATCGATTCGGAAGTGGAAAGAGACGAGCCCTTCGGCGCTATCGAAGCTGCCAAGGGAACGGTCGAACTTATTTCTCCCTTGACCGGAAATGTGATCAATGTCAACGAGGATCTAATTGACGATATCGGTATTGTCAACAGCGATCCCCATGATACCGGGTGGATGATTGTCGTGGAAATCAATGACCTTGACGAACTGGACGATCTGCTTGACTCCCGGGGCTATCACGATTTTATCCTTCAGGAAGTGGAAGGAGAGTAGGGCCGTTTGGCGGTGTGGCGGCTCATGCCTTTCCATAGATACCCGCCCCGGGAAAACATGGCCATTGACGAGGCCATCTTCAGGGAGGTGCAAAGAACGGGAGGGCCGCCGACGATACGCCTTTACGGGTGGCTGTCGCCTGCCGTTTCGATCGGTTATTTTCAGCATATCGATTGGGAAATCGATCTCCCGGCATGCCGGAAAGGCGGCGTAACCGTTGTCCGGCGTCCCACGGGCGGCAAGGCGGTCTATCATGACGATGATCTGACTTATGCCGTCATTGCTCGGGAGAACAGTTCTCTTTTCCCTCCCACCATCCTGGAAACATACCGGGTAATCAGCCAGTGTCTTGTCCAGGGATTGCACAGGCTCGGTCTGGAGGCGATCTTGACGGCCGCGGGAAGGGAGCCGGGGGAAGGTTCCCTGGCGGCTTCGTGTTTCTCCGCGCCATCCCTTTATGAGCTGCTGGTCAAGGGGAGGAAAATCTGCGGCAGCGCCCAGATGAGATCCCGAGGCGTTTTTTTGCAGCAGGGATCCCTGCTGCTGAGTTTTGATCCCGAAAAGACCTGCGATCTCACCCTGCCTCACCGGGAACCACGGGCGGGGCAGGTGCAAGCCCTGCAAGGGAAAGTGACCTCTCTCTACGAGCACCTTCCCCGGTCCGTAACGAGGGAGGATGTCTGTAAAAGCCTTGTCGAGGCCTTTCAAACCGGGTGGGAGGTTTCTCTTGCCGAAGGATCGCTGACACCGGAGGAAGAGACATTGAAGGATCGTTTGTTGGAGACAAAATACAGTGATCTTGCGAAAGAAGATTGAAGGGGATTCGACCCATAAGATCCGATGCAAATTTCTTATTTTTTTGTTGCGATTTTGCTTTATATCGTATATACGAATATCTTCTTGAACAGGGGATCCTCATTAAGAATTTTCCCGTCCTTGGAGACCTCTGTAACTGCATGCGGGTCACCATTGGAAAACCCAAAGAAAACGAGGAGTTTTTAAGGGCGCTTCAGGAATTTGTCGCAAAGCAAGGGGTGTGATTTAATATCTGTAACAACAAAGGGTAGGTCACGGCACAAGCAAGATGTGAAGGCGCCGTACCGCCCTTTTTTTGCGCCCTCTGTCAGGTAAGATGAAAAAGGGCGGCTCCGCAAAAGCCGTCAAAAATAAATTTTGTAGAACAGCCATGAAAATTGAATAGAAAGGACTGGTGATTTTGGAAGTAAAGGTATTTGACAATGACGTCGAAAAGGCCCTAAAGATTCTTAAGAACAAGCTTTCTAAAAGCGGTTTATTCAAGGAACTTAAGTTGCGTCGCGCTTATGAGAAGCCTTCCGTGCGGAAGAAAAGAAAGGCTATTGAAGCAAGGCGGCGTTTTGCCAAGGTTCAGAGAAGGAAATCTTCATAAGCTTTGGAAGAAAAACAGTATCTCGTCGATGCCCTGACTATTCAGGAATCGTGGCGTATATTCCGTATTATGGCGGAGTTTGTCGACGCCATTGAGACCTTGTCGGGGATCAATCATGCGATAAGCATCTTTGGCTCGGCGCGAGTCAAACCGGGGGACCCGTATTACGAAAAAACGGTGGTTCTGGCGAGGAGGCTCGCCCAAGAGGGCTTCAGTGTAATCACCGGGGGCGGTCCGGGAATCATGGAGGCCGCCAACAAGGGAGCGGCCGAGGGGGGCGGAAAATCGGTGGGCATGAACATCCGCCTGCCCTATGAACAGAAGCCCAATCCTTATGCGAATGTCCACATCGATTATAAATATTTTTTTATCCGGAAGGTCATGTTTGTAAAGTACGCCATGGCCTATGTCATTCTTCCCGGCGGCTTCGGCACCCTCGACGAACTCTTTGAAGCCCTGACCCTTATCCAGACGAAACGGATCAAAAGCTTCCCCGTGATTCTCATGGGGAGCGAGTATTGGAAGGGTCTTCTGGACTGGATGAAAAAGACGATGATGCGGGAGCTGATGATCGAGAAGGACGATCTCAACTATTTCCAGGTCATCGATGACCCGGAAGAGGTTGTCAGGCACATCAGGAAATTTATCATTGTCTGAAGGTTCCCCCATTTTTTCTCCTTGCCATGGATGATGACAAAAAAAAACCTGCTGCTGATCTGGCAAAGGTCCTCCGTGAGTTGAAAGCGGGAAAGATCGCTTCCTCCTATTTGCTCTGGGGGGAATCATTCCTGATCAGGGAGGCCTTGAACAAAATCATTGCCGCCATCCTTCCCGAAGGGGACCGAGCCTTCAATCTGTTTTCTATGGAGCCGGACCAGACGGACGTCGACAAACTCTGCGAAGAACTGATTGCCGCGCCGCTCCTTCCCGCCAATAAAGTCGTCGTTGTCCGTCAGGCGGCGTTTCTTTCTCCCCGTCAGCAGCCCCTGCGCATTCTGCAACAGGTCCGCGAACATTTGGATAAAGATCCCCTGCGGGCGGCAAAGGATTTTATGGCCTTCCTGGGGATGGCCGGCTGGAGTCTCGAAGACTTGCGGGATGGCGGCTGGAAGCGCATCAGCCGGGAAGAATGGGCCCGGGTCCTAGATAGCGAGGGGGATGAAAACCGGGAAAAATGGCTGCCCCGGGTCCTGGAGATCTGTATCGGCCGGCAGCTCCTTCCGCAACGGCGAAAAGCGGACACGGACCGCCTGGAAGAACTCTTGACTTCCGGGTTGCCGGATGGGAACGTGCTGATTCTAACTGCCGAAACCATTGATAAGCGGAAGCGGTTGATAAAAATTCTCTCTGATACCGGCCGGGTGCTCCAATTTTCGGCAGCCAAGGGCGAGGCGCGCGGGCAGAGCCTGCTTATGGACAAAACAAGGGAACTGCTGGAAAGAAGCGGCAAATCACTTGCTCCCGCAGCTTGGCTGGCCTTGGGCAGAAAAACGGGTTTTGATCTGGACGCATCCACCGGCGCCCTGGAAAAGCTGGTGGCTTTCACCGGTGAGCGGAACCAGATTCGGCAGGAGGATGTCGAAAAGGTAATCGGTAAGACAAAAGAAGACAATGTTTTTGATCTGACCACCGCCCTGGGTGATAAAATGGCCCCCAAAGCCCTGACCGTGCTCAGAGAACTCGTTGGCGACCAGGGCGTGCAACCCCTGGTGGTCTTGTCCATGCTGGTCAGGGAAATCCGTTTTCTCCTTCACGCCCGGATCTTCATTAACAGCGGGCGCCTGCGTTCCTGGCAGACGGGAATGGATTACGGTCAGTTCCAGCGGCAGGTCATTCCGGAGATCAAGGCCCTGGCCGGCGCCGGGGAAGAAAAGGGGGAACTGGGTGATCTCTCGGACGAGCATCCCTATGTCGTCTATCAGGCTTGCCGGCGGGCTCACCGCTTTTCCGACGCCGCCCTGATCAGGTGCCTGCAGGATCTTGCCCATCTCGATGTGCAGATGAAAACAACGGGACGGGACGCCCATCTCCTGCTGGAGACCTTTATACTCAACTTTTGTTTTGATAAAACCTAAGAAATCAGAGTTTGACGAGGCGTTTGTTGTAGTCCCGTTCCCTCCGGGAGGTTTTTTTCGCCGGCCCTTTCTTTTTTGTTCCCTTTGTTCCCTGCCCTAAGTCGTCGTCTTTCTTTACAGTGCTGCCATGACCGTAGGACGGCAACGGTGAGGGCGGGTGATCTCCGGCGACGATGCCTTCGAAGATTTGGGAAGTCACCACGGTGCCACCGCACCGTTCCACAAAATGACCGATGTCCCGATCCGAAGTGACCACGACCAACTCGTCGCCCGATCTTTCCGCCATGCGCTTGATGAGGTCGTCGGCCTTTTCCCCTTTCCGGGAATAGATGATATCGATTCCCCCTTCCCGATCCCGTTCTTCCCGGAAAGAGCCCCCGTCCCAACCGTCAAAGACCACCGTCAACCGGTGCCCTTTCCGTTCCCGGTAGGGGATGAGGAAGCGAATAAGGGAATGACGGCCCTCTTCGAGGGTAAATTTCTCCGCCCTCCGGAGGTGTTCGGACTGGCGAATGAGATTGTATCCATCAATGATAATATGCATGTGAATCTTACCTTTTTAATTGTCAATAAAGGGGCGATATGTTATAAGTGGCCCATTATTTCATCGTTACGGATTCGCGCATGGGCATCGACAAAAACGATTGTATGCCAAATTCGTCCTCAGCGGAAACCCTTTTTATTACTTTTCATCATCCTGACACAAGCATAAAAAAAGACCATCAACTTTAAATCATTAAAGGAGGGAATGTATGGCAAAAAAAGTTTATGAACCGGGTGAAAGTTACAATTATCAGTTACTCATCAAGCACATTCTCGAAATGCCCCTGGCTTTTGCACCGAACCAGGAGATCGTTTACCGGGACAAGGTGCGCCTCACCTACCGGACCCTGAACGAGCGCATTCACCGCCTGGCGAATGGTCTGGAAAAGATCGGCGTGGGCGCCGGGGATACGGTCTGTATCTTTGATTATGACAGCCACCGTTATCTGGAGTGTTTCTTCGCTATCCCCATGATGGGCGCCATTATGCATACCCAGAATTGGCGCCTTTCTCCCGAACAGGTCCTCTATACGATGAATCATGCGGAGGACAAGATCGTCCTGATCCATCAGGATTTTGTACCCATGCTCGAAGCGATCTGGGACAAGCTGACAACGGTCAAGAAGGTCATCCTGATTACCGATGACGGCGCCAAACCGGAGTCAAAGGTTCCCTTCGCTGCGGAATACGAGGAGATGCTCGCGGGAGCGGCGCCCGCATATGATTTCCCCGACCTTGACGAAAACACCCAGGCGACGATCTTCTACACCACGGGCACGACCGGTCTGCCCAAGGGCGTCCATTTCTCCCATCGCCAGCTGGTCCTCCACGCCCAGGCCCTGCTGCTGGCCACCGGCTCCTATGAATCCATTGCCCGTTGTAAATCGAACGATGTCTATATGCCCATCACCCCCATGTTTCATGTCCATGCCTGGGGGTTTCCCTGGGCGGCGACGATGCTGGGGGTCAAGCAGGTTTATCCGGGCAAGTATGAACCGGCCATGCTCCTGAAACTGATCCTGACGGAACGGGTGACCTTTTCCCACTGCGTCCCGACGATCATTCAAATGCTCGTGAGCAGCCCGGCGGCTAAAAAATTTGACCTCTCCTTCTGGAAAGTCATCATCGGAGGCGCCCGCCTTACCAAGAGTCTGGCCCTGGAGGCCATGGCCATGGGCATCCAGATCTTTGCCGCCTACGGGATGTCGGAAACCTGCCCGCTCCTCACGGCAGCCAACCTCAAACCATGGATGCTGAACGAGACGAAGGAACAGAATGTGGACACTCTCGTCAAGACAGGTTTGCCGGCACCCCTTGTTTATGTGCGCCTCAAGGACCCCTTGGGAAGGGACGTGCCCCATGACGGCGTGGCCACCGGGGAAGTTTGTGTGCGGTCGCCCTGGCTTACGGAGAGCTATTTCAAGGATCCGGAACGGTCCAAAGATCTCTGGACGGACGGCTGGCTTCACACGGGCGATGTAGGACTCATCGACAAGGAGGGATACCTTCAGGTTACGGACCGTATCAAGGATGTCATCAAGACGGGCGGTGAGTGGATCTCCTCCCAGGATCTGGAGAACGTCATCGCCAACCATGAGGCAGTTATGGAGGCTGCGGCCATCGGCATTCCCGATGCAAAATGGGGCGAGCGTCCATTCCTCGTGGCCGTCCTGAAACCGGATTTTGTCGGCAAGGTCACGGGCGATGAACTTCGCCAGTTTGTCCTTAAGGCATCCGAGGCGGGTAAAATTCCCAAATACGGGGTTCCGGATCGGGTGGAGATCGTGGCGGCAATTCCCAAGACCAGTGTCGGCAAGATCAACAAAGTGGATTTGAGGAAAACCTATATCAGTTGACAAAAAAAGTTGCTGAATGGAGGTAGTTTATGGATTTTGAATTGACCGAAGAACTCAAGATGTTGAAAGATATGACCTACAAGTTTGCCTTGGCGGAGTGCGCACCGGTGAGCAAGGAATGTGACGAGCACGAAAAGTACACCCCGGAGATACGAAAAAAAGCGGCGGAGAACGGCCTGGTCGGGGCCTGGGTTCCCGAGGCCTACGGGGGCGCCGGCGCGGGATTTTTAGGCAATGCCATCATCACGGAAGAACTCTCCCGGGTTGATATGGGCATCGGCCTGAATATCGGGGCAGCCACTTTCGGATGCGAGGCAATCTTCCAGTACGGCACGGAAGAACAAAAACAGAAATACATTCCCCCGGTCTGTCGGGGGGAGTTGGTCAGCGCCGGGGCCTTCACGGAGCCCAACGCGGGGACGGATGTGGCGGGATACAAGACCCGGGCCGTCAAAGACGGCAGCGACTATGTCATCAACGGCAACAAGATGTTCATTACTAACGGGACGGTCTGCGACTTCATGGTAACCCAGTGCATCACCAACCCAGAGGAGAAAAAACATAACAGCTTCAGCCTGATCATTATTCCCGCCGACGCCAAGGGCGTAACCAGGAACAAGATCAAGGGGAAAATGGGCATCAGGTCTTCCGATACGGCGGAGATCGCCCTGGAGGACGTCCGTGTGCCCCAGAGTAATCTGGTGGGCAAGGAAGGCCGGGGCTTCTATCAGCTCATGCACTTCTTTGATGTTACCAGAATCCTGGTTTCTGCCCAAGGACTGGGACTGGGGGTAGCATGTCTGGAAACATCGGTAAAGTATTGCAAGGAGCGGACAGCCTTTGGCGCACCCCTGGGAAATTACCAGTTGACCCAGAAGAAGCTCACGGAGATGGCCATCATGATCGAAGCGCTGAGAGGGCTCGTCTACAAATCGGCCTGGCTGGTTGACCAGGGGAAGCCTGACTTCACCCTGGCGGCGATGGCGAAGTTCTATAGCGGCCAGACCGCGGTCTTCTGCGCTAACAATGCCGTGGAACTTCACGGCGGATATGGGTATATCGACGAATACGCGGTCCAGAAATGGTACCGGGATGCGAAGATCCTGGAGCTCTACGAGGGAACGAAAGAAGCGGAGATCCTGACTATCGGCCGGGCCTTGATGGCGAAATAACAGGGAAACTTTTTTCTCTTTGCGGGGGGAGCAGGTATGTTTTCTGCTCCCCTTTCTTTATTGCTGCGAATCTGCTTGACCAACCGGGGGAAGGGATGTAAATGAGCTTTCGACCCGGTGCTGAGTATTTCCCTGATATCTGGAATAATAATGCATCGGGTATGTTGGTCAGACTGAAATAGAGGCGCTGTCCCCCCTCTTTCCGGAAGGAGATATATTAATGAAAACAAAAATTACCGAACTGTTAGGAATCAAGTACCCCATTTTCCTTTCCGGGATGAGTTGGATCAGCGTTCCGAAGATGGTGGCGGCAGTATCCAACGCCGGTGGTCTGGGTATCCTCGCCACCGGTCCCATGGATCCGGAAGAGACGCGCAAGGCCATCCGGGAAATCCGCGGCATGACGGACAAACCCTTTGGCTGCAACGCGACACTACTCATGCCCGGGGCCGCAGAGAATGCGAAGATCCTTTTACAGGAGCAGGTTCCGGTTATCAACTTCGCCTTGGGAAAGGGCGACTGGCTGGTAAAAGAGGCCCACAAATACGGCGGCAAGGTCTTCGCTACGGTGGTCAATGCCCGTCATGCCAAACGGGCCCAGGATTACGGCGCCGATGGTGTTATCGCCACCGGTAATGAGGCGGCGGCCCATGGCGAAGCGGTCACGACGATGGTCCTGATCCCGAGCCTGGCCAATGTTCTGGAGATCCCCGTGGTGGCGGCGGGCGGCATCGCCGATGGCCGGGGATTCGCGGCGGCCCTGGCCCTGGGGGCGGAGGGGGTGGCCCTGGGCACCCGTTTCATGACGACGAAGGAGAGTCCTCTGCATAAGAACTTCAAGGATCTTTCCATTGATCTGGATGTGACGGATACCCTTTATTCCAAGCGGGTGGATGGAATCTGGTGCCGGGTACTCAAGACGAAGGCGGCGGAAAGGGCCATCAAGAAGGGAGTCGATCTGCCGGCGGCCTTCGTCAATTCCAAAGATGTTGCCAGGCAGATGAAAATGCCCTACCTGAAGCTCTTCATCGGCATTCTCGCTTCCGGATTGGACAACGCCATGAAGATGGCCTATATGGCCAATGGTTTTAAGGCTTTCCAGTTAGCGACGGAAGAGGGGGATCTCGACAAAGGCATTCTTCCCGTTGGGCAGGCGACAGGTCTTATTTATGACGAACCGACCGTGGCCGAAGTTATGGACAGGATCGTAAACGAGGCGAAGCAGGTTCAGGAAAGGCTGGCAGAAAAGTTTTCCTGAATCAGGCGTTTTTCAGGGCGGTGATAGTCAAGCCGTAGTCATGGCTGCCGAAGACGGCGGCCCCGGCGACGAAGGCCTTAGCCCCGGACGCGGCAACGGCGCCAATGTTCCCGGTGGTAATGCCGCCGTCCACTTCGAGAAGAACATTTGGCGCCTGGGCGTCGATCATTTTTCTTGCTGCCTGAAGCTTGGGAAGCATGGAGGGGATGAACTTCTGGCCGCCAAATCCGGGATTAACCGTCATGATGAGCAGGAGATCCAGATCCGCCAGGACCGGCTCGATCTGGGAAAGAGGCGTGGCCGGATTTAATGAAACCCCTGCTTTCTTCCCTTTGTCCTTGATATAGGCGATGGTGCGGTGAAGATGAGTGGCTGCTTCCACATGGACGGTTATATAATCGCTTCCCGCCGCGGCAAAGGCATCGATATAGCGGTCCGGGTCGGAGATCATCAGGTGGACGTCAAAGGGAAGCCCGGTCGTTTTCCGCAGGGAGGAGACGACGCCGGGTCCGATGGTCAGGTTCGGTACGAAATGACCGTCCATGACATCGATGTGGATCCAGTCCGCCCCCGCCTTTTCCACAGCGATAATTTCCTCGCCCAGGCGGCCGAAATCGGCGGAAAGTATGGAGGGGGCAATAATTCTCATGGCTTTTCTATACAGTAATGGAGCAGGGGTGTCAATCCCTTCTCCGCATAACCCCATCCCCACGCCGCTTCTCCCCTTGAAGAGGAGAGAGACACAGTATTTGTGCCCATAGAATAAACAATAACAATGATTTTCTTTCTCTATAATATCATCCTTTTTATCGCCGCGTCCCTGGCTGTTCCCTATTATTTGCTGAAAATGGCGCTGACGGGGAAATACCGGCGAAGTCTGGGCGCAAAATTCGGGATGATAAGGGAAGAGCTTTTCTTGACGATGGAAGGGGCGCCCCGGATCTGGATTCACGCCGTCTCGGTGGGGGAAGTTACGGCGGCAGCGCCCATTGTTGCCGCTTTACGGGCGGAGCTGCCGGGGGCCTGCATTGTCCTTTCCACCAGTACGGAAACGGGGCAGGACATGGCCGGGTCACTGGCTAAAGAGGCCACCGCTATTATATATTATCCCCTCGACATCCCTTTTGTGGTCCGTAAGGTAATTGACAGGGTCAATCCCGATGTCTTTGTCATGACCGAGACGGAACTATGGCCGAACTTCCTCCATGCCTGTAAGGAACGGAATATTAAGGTGATAATGGTGAACGGACGCATCTCTCCCCGGTCATTCCGCCGCTACCGGCTCAGCCGCTTCTTCTGGAAGCGCGTTCTTAAGTTTGTGAATCGCGTTGGTGTCATTTCCGATGTTGACGGGAAACGGATCCTCTCCCTGGGCCTGCCCCCGGAGCGAATGGAGATCATGGGAAACGCCAAGTACGATGGCCTGGCGGCCAAGGTTTCTCCGGCCCTGGAGGAGGAAGTAGCCAAGCGCCTGAATATCGCACCGGAGGAGCAGGTTTTTGTAGCCGGAAGCACTCACGAAGGAGAAGAGTCGGTTGTCCTGGATGTTTATCGACGTCTCCTGGCGGACTATCCGGCCATGAAGTTGATCCTGATTCCCCGCCATGTCGAAAGAGGAGCGGCAGTTAGGGATATTGTCGAGCGTAGCGGCTTTTCCGATGTTGTTACCCTTTCCGCCATAAACGGCGGCCAGAGGCGGCGGTCGGAACGGATTATTGTCGTCGATGTAATCGGGGAACTCTTCAAGATCTACTCGCTCGCGACGGTGGTCTTTTGCGGCGGCAGTCTCGTCCCCAAAGGGGGGCAGAATATCCTCGAACCTGCGGCCTGGGGAAAGGTGGTTTTCCACGGACCTTCCATGGATGATTTTCTGAGTGAAAAAAATATCTTAGCCGGAATTGGCGCGGGCATAACCGTCGCTGACGGCGAGGAACTGCTTGCGGGTGTCCGTACGATGCTCTCTCAGCCCGCCCTTTTAAAGGCAAAGGGGGAAGCGGCCAGGAAGGCCATCATTGCCAACCGGGGAGCGGCGAAACGCTACGCCGGAATGATTATGGAAACTTTACGCCGTCCTCATTCCTGGGACCGCCGCTGATACTCCTGCCACTTGCCGTCTACCCAGTGTTGGAGCTGGTGGAGCTGCTCGATATTCATTTTTTTGAATCTCCCCTGCTTCTCCAGATAGTTGATAACGGGCAGACGGTTTCCCCGCTCGGCCATGGACTTGCTGCGGCTGGTAAAACGAAATTTCCCGTTTTCTACTTCAAACAGAGGGGTAATGCCCGTCTCCACGGCCAAGCGGCCCATTTTAACCGTATCCTTGGGGGGATAGGCCCAACCGGGGGGGCAGGGTATATACAGGTGAATATAGCGGGTTCCCTTGATCTTCTTGGCCTTGACGAACTTGTCATAGAGATCGACGGGGTAGGACGGAGACGCCGTTGCCAGGTAGGCGATGTCGTGGGCTTCCATGATCTTCAGGAAATCCTTTTTGTGCTGCTGCTTTGTCGCGATCGGTGTGGTAGTCGTGAGAGCCCCCAGCGGGGTGGCGCTGGAGCGCTGGGTACCCGTGTTCATATATCCCTCGTTGTCGTAGCACACATAGATAAAATCCGTTCCCCGCTCAGCGGCCCCGCTCAAGGCCTGAATGCCCATATCGAAGGTTCCTCCATCCCCGGCGATGGCCACGACGGTGGTATCCGTCCTGTTCAGCGCCTGGAGCCCCGCGACGAGTCCGGAAGCGGAAGCGGCGGTGCTGGCGAAGGAGTTGTTGAGGGCGGGGATCATCACCGGCGTACTCGGATAGATTCCGTGGAGAACACAGAGGCAGCAGGCGGGCAGGGTGACGATGGTGTTTTCTCTCAGCGCCTTCAAGGCATATCGGTAAGCCAGGGACAGTCCGCACCCCTGACAGGCCCGGGTGCCCGGGAGAATATATTCTTTCGCGTTAATTTTAAATAAGTTTTCCGGCATAATTTCACCCCGTATAGCAATTGAGCCAGGTTGTTGGTTTCTCGACGATCCCCGTCTGCATCTCCGTCCAGGACGCCCTGGCGGCGTCGGCGAGTTCCCTTGCCTTCACATCCCGGCCTCCCAGGCCGGCAATATAGTTGTAAACAGGGGCCTGATTTTCCGATCCGTAGAAGGCGGCCTTCAAATCCGAACACAGGGCCCCTTCATATCCGTAACTGATCCCCTTCTCAAAGATGACGATTCCTCTGGCGCCTCGAAAGGCCTCTTTAAGGTCTTTTGCCGGGAAAGGCCTGAAAACGCGGATTCCCACGACGCCGGCCTTGATTCCTTCGTCTCTTAACATGTCGGCAGCCTGCATGGCCTCGCTGGCAATGGAGCCCATCCCGGTCATTACCAGTTCCGCATCCTCCATCCGGTATCCCCAGGAAAGGCCGCCGTGGTCCCTGCCGAATACCTCGGCAAAACGCTGGCTTGTTTCCTGAATGACCGCCGGCGAGCGTTCCAGGGCAGCCTGAAGTTTGTAGCGCATCTCCATGTAGCCGTCGCAGAGGACTCCCTCGCTGTTCGCCCGCCGCCAGGGGAAAAGGACGGCATTAAGGGTGCGGGGATCTTCCGGGGAGAGGATGGTGTGCGCCTTATAGGGAGGCAGAAAATCCCGGACCTTTTCCGGATCGGGAATATCGACGGGCATCATCGTATGGGAAAGGACGAAGCCGTCATAGCAGACCATGACGGGGGCGTAGACCTCTTCGGCGATCCGGTAGGACTGGATGATCGTGTCGAGAATCTCCTGGTTGTTCCGGCAGTATATCTGAATCCAGCCCGTGTCCCGCTGGGAGATGGAATCCTGCTGGTCGTTGAAGATTGTCCAAGGGGCCCCGACGCCGCGGTTTACGCAGCACATGACGATGGGAAGACGGGAGCCGGCGGCCCAGTGGAGCTGTTCATGCATGTAGAGCAGGCCGTTGGCGCTGGTGGCGGTAAAGACCCTGGCCCCGACGGTGGAGGCGGAGATGCAGACCGTCAGGGCGGAATGCTCTCCTTCGACGCGGACGTATTCGGCCTTCAGTTCCCCTCCTTCGATATACTGGGAGATGATCTCCGCCAGTTGAGACTGGGGGGTGATGGGATAGGCGGCGACAACCTGGACGCTGCTGAGCTTGGCCCCGATGGCGGCGGCCTGATTTCCCGTCATGATCTGTACGTTACTCATGGTCGTCTCCCTCCCTCACCATCGTGATGGCCTTGGCCGGGCATTCTTCGGCGCAGACGCCGCAGCCCTTGCAATAATCGAGATCGATCTCCACGGGAACCGTCGCTTTGACCACCCCTTCGGGGCAGTAGAGCCAGCAGAGAAAGCAGGCCGATTTTTTCTTTACCGAAGGGATGCATTTGCCGTGATTGATTACGGGGCGCAGGCTTCGCCAGTCCCCCGTTTTCCCTGCCTCGCCGATGGCCACCGTGCACATGGCCGAAATGCTGTCGTCTTTTTTTGTCGTCATGAGTTCAATCCTATTTATGTTATCTGTCTTGCCCCGACTTTTGTTTCCTCATAGGCCGCTTTCACCGTGGCGAAGTTCCTTGCCCCCTGTTCCTTCGACAGTTTGCGATTCAGTGCCTTTTCGATATTTTCCAGGGAGACGAGTCCCGAGGCCCGGGCGAAGGCCCCTAACATCGGCGTATTTACCACCGGCGCCCCTTCCTTGCTCAGATGGTGTTTCAGGGCGATCCCGGCCGCGTCGACGACGGCGATGCGGTATTCTCCCTCCGCTTCCCATTTCTCCAGGGGCACTTGGGTATTGATGATCAGCAGACCGTTTTTGCGGAGTCTGCTGAAGATGTCGACAACCTTGAAGAGACTTTCATCGAGGACTACGGCAATGTCGGCCTCCTCGATCTGAGAGAAAATCCGGATCGGTTCCTCGGCAATCCGTGTTGAGGCCGTGAGCGGCGCCCCCCGTCTTTCCGGTCCAAACGTCGGCGCCGAGGTCACGCCTCTGAATTCCTGCAGATATGCGGCCTCCGCGAGCATCTGGGCGGCGACTACCACCCCCTGTCCTCCTCTTCCATGCCAGATGACTTCGTACATAATGTCCCTGTCCCCTTTGCCAAGATAAATGAAAAAGGCCACGGATTCTCCACCCGTGGCCTCTTAGGATTTCTTATAAAGGTACTCTTTAACTCCTAAAATCGCCAGGCGGTGGGTACAGGCCCACCAGAAGAAGAGCGAGGCGCAATAATCCAAAGAGATTGGTCACGCTTTCAGCAATTCTTCTTTTCGCACCGGTCACGATTTTTATCCCCAAAAAAATTTCCTGAACCATAGAATAAAAACAAAGGCTTGTCAATAGATAAAATGGAACGAGGTCATTTTTTACTTTCCAATGTCTGAATAACGGCAGTCAGTCGTTCGGCAATCAACCGGTGTCCATCGGCATTCATGTGATCATCAAGGGTGAGATATTTGCCGGCGTTCAGCTCCTTGCCCAAATCAAGAACGATCATGTTGCGAATATAGTCCGGGTAGGCAGGATTCTTGATTTGTTTTTTTAAATTATCAAGAAAAGATCTGTCGTTTGCGGCATAAGGATTAGCTTCAAAAACGATTATCCTGAGATTGCGCAAATCGGGACGGGACTTCTGCAGTACTTGAAGGAAAGCGTCAATCTCATACGGCTGAAAAGGAGATGCAACCGGGCTCGATATGGTGATGTCCGGGCTTCTGATGATTTTAAGCAGGGTAAGGATGTGTTTCCCCGGGTAGTATTCGATATTCTCCTTGTGGAAACTCCGGACCCCTTCGTATTTTTCGGCAGCAGATATGCTCATTCGATAATTGTTGAGGGCAAAGTAGCGGTTCTCGTCATAATCATTGTCGCTATATTGAATGATGAGATATTTGAGCCTGCCCCTGGCTACGCGGTCGAGCATGATCATTTCCCGGGCCGTGCCATAAGATGAAACCCCTGTGTTTAGCGTTTTTTTCCCCGTCAGCTTCCCGAGTTGCGATGAAAATGTTTCCTCCTGTCCGACCGCCCAGCCCATCGCCTGGGAATCGCCGCTGACGACAATCTCGGGGTTATCCAGTGCCGCCTCATCATCACGCACCCCGAGGCTGTTAATCTTGTATTGCACATCGAACTCGCGATTGGCAAAGCGGCAGGTGCCGGGCTTTAGGGTGTAGAATAGGTCGGCGTCATAACGGGAGCAGGGATCTGAGAATTGAATGACGTCGCGTTCAAAATGATCGTAATAATAACGCAACAAGTTCAAGGCGTATCCCTTGGGAATGAGCCGGGGGTGACTCAAGGCGAAGGAAATGCAGCCTTCGGCGACAAAAAACAAGACAAGGGGGATCAATAGAGAGATCGCCAGGGCCGGAGCCAGCGAACGAAATGTCGATTGTTTGGCCCGATGCAGGGTCTTGGGTTTTTTTTGTTTGCTCATGTTAAAAAGTATATCGGCGGGGCTGGGGTGTGTCAAGATTAATACCGGGTTCCGGAGAATTTAATTGCCGGTTCCCCATTGACCTCGATCCGTAATTTTTGTTATGAATAAATAAAAAACGGAGGGTGTTATGAATCTGGGAATGAAAAACAAGGTGGCCTTGGTGGCCGGGGGAAGTATGGGCCTGGGCCTGGCGGTGACCATGGAAATGGCCCGGGAAGGGGCGAAGGTGGCCATTTGCGCCCTCGATGATCCCTCTTTGCCGGAGGCGGAAGAGTTCATCCGCAGGGAAACGGGGGCGGAAGTCCTTGCGGTCGCGGCGGACGTTTCCGATCCGTTGCAGGCGGCCCAGTTTGTTCGCAAGGCCATATCACATTACGGAACCGTGGATATTCTGGTCAACAATGCCGGCGGACCGCCGACTATGAGCTTTCTGGATATCGACGACGACACGTGGGCGTCCGGTTTCCGGTTGAACCTGCTGAGCACGATTGTCATGACCCGGGAAGTTGTGCCGGTGATGAAGGGAAAGCGATGGGGGAGAATCATCAACATGACCTCCATTTCCGTAAAACAGCCCATTGACGGCCTGATCCTTTCCAATACCATCCGTTCCGGCGTCATCGGTCTTGCCAAGACCCTCTCCAATGAACTTGCCCCGTTCAATGTTACGGTAAATAGCGTCTGTCCCGGATACACCCTGACGGAACGGGTTCGGAGCCTTGCCAGGACCGTGGCGGCGAAGGAAAAGACAACCCCGGAAGCGGTGATAAAAAGGTGGGAGGCGACCATTCCCATGGGCCGTCTGGGAACGCCCGAGGAATTTGCCGCCCTGGTGACCTTCCTGGCCTCGGAGCAGGCGGGCTACATCACCGGCGCCGCAATCCAGATCGATGGAGGCTGGTACAAAGGTGTAATGTAATTCCGATCCTAAATCAAAGCGCTATCTTCGTTGGCATCGTCATCGGCTCCTCGACGTATGAACAATACGCCTGCGTCGCCTCTTCCTCGCCGCCTTGATATCATCTTTGATTTAGAATCGGAATAGGGATGCCATTTTTCGACGGCAGGGAATTGAGAGAATTGAGGACGATTCTATTTTTTGGGGTTGACATCTGTTGATGCTTCCTTTAGTCCCGCGGCGGCATTGCTGTCCCCGGGCCGGAGGTTGAGGGCCTCCCGGAAATGGGCGGCAGCCTCGGCATTCCGGTGCATCTTTAATAATACCGCTCCCAGCGTGATATGCAGCTCCGGGTTCCGGGGCTGCAACTTCAGCGCCCTTTCAAGCAGTGGTATGGCTTCCAAATAACGTCCCTGTGTGTAGAGGGCGGCGGCCATGTTCTGGTTGGCCCCGGGGTAATAGGGCATGATCTTCAGGGATTCGGCAAACCAGGTCATGGCCGTGTCGATTTGTCCACGAGACGCCAAGGCGGCGCCGAGATTGTTATAAGCCCAGTAATTGTCGGGGACCACGCGCACTGCATGCGCGTAAAGGGTAACATTGTCCCGCCAGTAGCCTACCTGTTTCCAGGTCAGGAAACTTAGGATAATTAAAACAGCTACTGCCGAGACGAAGATAATCCGGACAGGGATTAATAGTTCTGTCCTCGATAAGGCGGAAATCGGGGATGGGCTTACATCTTTCCGGGAAAGATGCAGCGCCTTTCCTGGTTTTCCCGCCTTTTCCGGTTTCCCCGGTGATGATGCGGTGCTGGCCGGTTGAGCGTATTTTGTCCCGGCGATCTGTTGCCTGACAAGGAATAAAACCAGATCCCGCCCCCCCCAGGCGACGATGATAAAAAGGCCGATCAGGGGGATGTAGGTGTAACGATCCGCCATGGCCTGGACCCCTACCTGCACCAGACCGATAACGGGAACCAAAGTCCCCAGGTACCAGAACCAGCCGGTGATCAGATAGGGATACCGGCGGCCCTTCCAGATTGTTCCTGCCGAGACGGCAATCAATAGTCCCGCCGCGCCCAGGACTTTCCAGAGGGCAAGGCCGTGCAGGGGGTGGGGATAAAAAACGGCCAAGCCGGCGGGCCATAGCATCTTGCCGATATAGCCTACATAGGATACGAGCGCGTTTTCGAGACGGATCTGAAAAGGGAAGGGGGTGAGACTGTAAAGGACCCCCGATTGCCGCTGGACGATGAACACGATAATGGCGGCTATCATCGCTAAGGCAAAAAGGGGAATCTTTTCCAAGATGAGACGGCTTATTGGCGTCTGCCGTCCCGCAGCTTCAGGCCGGCTTTTCCCGGTATCCCTTCTTTGTCCCCCGTTCCCGGCAATTCTCCCGAGAGGCCAGTAATCGAGGAGGAGCAAGGCAAAGGGCAATGTGACGAGCATCTGTTTGGACATCAGTCCCAACGTGAAAAAAAGCACGATCAGGCTGTAGCGTTTCCAGTCCGGCGTCTCGGTATAGCGGACGTACATCCAGGTTGTCAGGAGCCAGAAAAAGGTGCTCAACACATCTTTACGCTCCGCAGCCCAGGCTACGGACTCGACATGGAGGGGATGGAGGGCGAAGAGGGACGCTACGAAGGCGCTCGGCCAGAGGGCGCCGGTCATCCGCCGCAACAGTAACAAGAGCAAGATAGAATTGAGGATGTGAAAAAAAACGTTGACCAGATGGTGGCCTGCCGGGTTCAGGCCAAAAAGCTGGACGTCCGCCATGTGGGAAATCCAGGTCAGAGGATGCCAGTTATTGGAGTGGTAGGAGGTGAAGGCCCAAACGATATTATCTATGTTCAGGCCCGAGCGTACATGAGGATTCTCCGTAATGTATTCATAGTCGTCAAAGTCAACGAAGGCATGGTCCTTCACCTGCCCATAAACGACAAACGTCAGTAAGGCTAAACACAGGCAGATCAACAAGATATTTTTCTTTTGCCGGGAGAAATTCATGGCAGGTTTTCTCCTTGTTTTCCCAGTCCTTTGACAAGGGACTCCAGTTTTTCGATCAACCGGGGCAGGGTATTTTTATCCAAAGCCGAAACGGCGACGGCGTTGAAACGCCGGCACAGGGTCGCAAGGAGGGGTTTGTCGGCAATGCGATCCTCTTTGTTGAAGACCATCAGGGTGGGTTTGTCTTTAATCTCGAGGTCCGTGAGGATCTTATCCACAGCGGCGATGTGGTTTTCAAAGTCGGGATTGCCGACATCGACGACATGCATCAGGACATGGGCCTCATGGAGTTCGTCCAATGTCGCCCGGAAGGCGGCGAAGAGGTCCGGGGGCAGATCCCGGATAAAGCCCACTGTGTCGGTGATCACCGCTTCCGCGTCCCTCGGAAAACGGAGGCGGGAGCTTTTCGGGTCCAGGGTGGCAAACAGACGATCCTCCGTGAAGACGCGGCTTTGGGTCAGGCTGTTTAGGAGCGTCGATTTACCCGCATTGGTGTAACCGACGATGGAGATCACGGGCAATCCCTTCTTCTCCCGTCTGACCCGCCGCTGCCCCCGGGCCTTTTCAATATCCAGGAGGTCCTCTTCGAGGAGGTTGATCCGTTCCCGGACGCGGCGCCGGTTGATTTCCAGCTTTGTCTCCCCCGGCCCCCGGGCGCCGATGCCGCCGGTAAGGCGGGACATGGCCGTATGTTTCACCGCGAGCCTCGGAAGCAAATATTTCAACTGGGCCAGTTCGACTTGGATCTTCCCTTCCCGGCTATGGGCCCGCTGGGCGAAGATATCGAGAATCACCTGGGTCCGGTCGACAATCTTCATCTCCGTGAAATCGGCCAGGGAGCGCACCTGGCCGGGGGTCAGTTCATGATCGAAGATGAGGAGATTAGCTCCCATCTGCAGGGCCCTGATCAGGACTTCGGCAAGTTTCCCCTTTCCCAGGACGTAGCGGGAATCAAGGGCGTTACGGTACTGGGTGATAGTATCGAAGACCGCGACGCCGCTGGAACGGGCCAATTCCTTCAACTCCGCCAGGGAGAGGTGGGCGTCTTCCGTGGGGTTGGTTTCCACCCGGATCAGTATTCCCCGTTCCGTCGCCTCAACTTTGCGGGTCTTCTGCTTCCGCGTGAATTCCCCTTCCAGGGCGGCGATGAAAGAGGTAAAGTTGATCTCCAGCTCCCACGGGCGGACGGGGGGGAGGAAGTCCCAGTATTTCCCGTCCGTATTTTCCGGAACCAGATGGGCGCTGTGGACAAGGCCGGGAAGTCCGTCGGCCATGGCTTCCACGGCGGAGATGAAATCGAGGCGGAGGAGGGCCAGGTCGGTGAGGTCGTCGTCGGTGAGCTTTTCCCCGTGGAGATGGGTGTGGATCAGGCGGAGGCCCTTGAAGCGAACGGAAGAAGAGCGGAATCCCTCCAGGCTGGGAATGACGATCCCCTGGTGATCGCCGACGATGACAAAGGCCACTTCCCCCCGGCGGCTGATCAGCAGTCCGAGCTGGCGGTTGATATTCCTTGATGCTTCGGTGAGCTGGCGGGCCAGATCGTGGGTCAGGATCAAATCGGGGGCGACGCGGCGCCGGTAGAACTGTTCGATCCGCTTTAACTGTTCCGCCCCCAGTCCGTTCAGGTTGCCGTGGATTTTCTGAATTGCGGTCCCCCTGTTATTTGAACTTTTGGGGGTTGACTTTTTTCTCCATGGTATCGAGGAAGCTCGACCAGGAGTTCGTCTGGAAAGGCGTCACCAGCTTGTGCGGTTTGTCTGCCCCGCACTCGGGACAGGTCAGGGCGTCCGGGGCCTCCTTCATCTTCAGGAAGGCCTCGAATTTATAGTTACATTTGCGGCATTCAAAATCGTAGAGGGGCATAAATCTCCTTCTATAGCAATTTTACAAGGGCGGCGATTACCGCAGCCTTTTTTGACAGCCTAATTATACACGAAGAGTATTTCTGAGGCAATACGATATTTTCAAACATGGCAGGTGCCGGAAAGAAAAACCCCGGCGGGATCCTCCCGCCGGGGTTTTTAAAGTTTTGCTGTTTTACTTGAACATGTTTAGAAGTTCAAGGACAGTTTGTGGGAAAGGAGGTAATTGTTGGCAACGCTGACACCAGACTCATAACCCTTGAAGTAATCGCCTGTCCAGAGGTAACCGGCGCCGATCATGTAGGTGAGGTTGTCATAGATCTTGTAAGAAGCGGTCAAGTCAAGTTCCTTACCATAATCGGAGGATACGTACTCACGAACAACTGCGCCGTTGTAGTAACCTGCCGAACCGGTGGCTCCCACGTCGCTCTTCGGTTTCTTGTCGGCATTGGCCATTGAGAAGGCCAACTTGATGTCCATCTTGGGCATGGGTTTGACGCCGACATAGGCCTGATAGAACCAGACGTTATCCATGAACTGGCCTACCGTATAGGCTACGCCGGTTCTGGGGTTGGCGCCTGCGGCGTTCCCGCCCATAGCGTTCAGATTGTCGCCATAGTCGGAGTTCCACATCATCAGGGTGCGGTTGAAGCCGTAGTTCGCCTGGAGCAGGGAACCGAGGCCGCCGCTGATCTTGTCGCTGTTGGAGTTGTCGTCACCGCTCATGTAGATGAACTGGAGACCGCCATAGACGGGTTTGAAATCAACCTTGGCGTGGAGGAACAGGTTCTGGGCGGTAACGCTCACATCCTGACCCATACCATTGCTCAGGGTGCCCGCGGCGCCGACTCTGGCGTTCGACGCCTGGCCGTTGTTCTCGTAGGACCGCAGATTTCCGAATCCATAGGCATACTCGCCTTCGATGAAGAAGTTGCCGAAGGACAGTTTTGCGTAGGGGAAAAGGCCGCTGATCTGAGTCAGGTAACCGTTATTGTACTGGGTCTTGTACTGGCTGCTGCGGACATACTGATAGAGAAGGCCCGCTTCGCCGGCCTTGAACTTGTAGATGCCGCCGAGGTCATAGACGTCCTTGTCGGCGTCGCTGCCGTCGCCGATGTAACCGGAACCACCGGAAGCAACGGCAGTATTCTTAGCACCGAGCTTTCCACCGGCAAGCCCGAGGTATTCGGCGCGCTTTTCAATTGCCGCGACTGCCGTAAAGGGACCCTGAGTAAACCAGTAGCGGATGCCGCCGGCGGACAGGGGGGTGTTCAGGAAGTCAGTACCCCAGGTGAGGAACTGCATGTAACCGACCTGGAATTTACCGAAGGGGACATTGAAATCCAGATAGGCCCGTTCGAATTCGAGGTTTTCCTGGATTTTTGCATTACCAGCCGTACCGGTCCCGTATCCTGCATTTGTGCGGCTCTGGGTCTCACCAGTGGCACCGGCCCAGGACTGATCGCCCCACTTCTTCTCGAGGGCGTCAATACGGGTGACCAGCTTCAGGCCTTCGACGACCTGGAATTCTGTCGTCAGGCGGAACTGCTGGGAATACCATGCACTGGAGCTGCGCTTGGCATTGGTGGCCCAGGACGTTGTCGTTGCCGTGTCCGCGGGGGCATTCTTGTCCAACATCGAGGGGTTGTCCACGTACCAGCCCATGGCATAGTACGAACCGCTGAACTTTACATCTACCGCCGCGGCGGGCATGGCGAAGGCCATGAGCAGACCGAGAGACAGTAAAATTACCCAAAATTTCTTCATTTTCTCCTCCTAAGAGAGTTGATTTTGTCGAATCTTCATTTTCTCTCCTCCGGAAACGGGCATTCCCGAAGGAGCTTCCCTTGCCGTTAACTTCTTTATTTCAACTACATGCGACTTGCCGGGCACCCCTCCTCTCGTTTCAGGTTTTCGGGACCCTAACATCCCTGTTCGGGGATGTCAAGCCCTTTTCGACAAAAATTGCCGGTCCTGATAAAAATTCGACAAATTTGTCGATGGGATTATGTATAAGCAATTTTTATGCCCCATTACGTTTCGGAGAATCCTTGAATATTATCCTTCCCAAGCCGACAAGATGCCATCTTTCATGACACCGCCGTCGCCACTCTCTTACTTCACTTATGTCCTGCTCGGCTGGAAATCCTGGCTGTCCCCCCTAGCGGTAACGGTCTGAAGCCCTTTAAGTACCGGACAGCGCCTTTCTTCGGGTTGAGCGGCGAGCAGGTAACAGGCAAAAAAACCGGTTCCCCGTTTTTTAAAGGGAGCTATGGACAATTTAAGATGTTCCGGTAGGATGTCCCGGCATGCCGCATGTGAAGATAATGATTTTCGGATGAGCAGTGTTTTGCCCGGGCGGAGATAGAAATCTTGGGGCATTCATGTGTGTCGATATCGACGCACATCATAAAGAGGAGTTGCCGTTTTGACACGAGAGGCAGGGCCCGGAGGCGAGGCGGCGAAACAGCCAAAATCTCAAAATATCTCTTGACATGAGAGACATCTTGATATACTGCAAGTCGCGTCAAGTCGGGACCTCATGGTCATCTCGACGTTTACCTTGTCAACACCGTAAAGTAGGGTTCCATCCCCGTCGGACAGGCCAATGTGGTCGCTGGTTTTTATGAGCCGGACGCCTTGTAAGCATGGTTGTCCGGAGAGCGGTCGGTCATGACCGGGGCGCCCGAAAGAGTATCCTGACAAGATCATCCAAATAATTAGGGAGGTACAAAACAGTATGGCAGAAGAGAAGGTTCAGTTGAAAGAAGTATATCCGGTACCGGAGAAGATCAAGAAAATGGCCTTTATCAGCGGCAGGGAAGCCTATGACAAGCTCTGGAAGCGTTCCATAGAAGACCCGAACGGCTTCTGGTCGGAAATCGGCAAGGAGTATGTGGAATGGTTTAAGCCCTTCGATAAGGTGATGGACTACAACTTCGATATCAAGAAGGGTGAAATCTATGTCAAGTTCTTCGAGGGCGGGAAGCTGAATGTTTCCTACAACTGCCTCGACAAGAACCTCAAGACCCGGGCCAATAAAGTCGCCATCCAGTGGGAAGGCAACGAACCCGGTGAAGCACGGGCCCTGACCTACAAGCAGATGCATGAGGAAGTATGCAAATTCGCCAATGTCCTCAAGGGACTGGGAGTCAAAAAGGGCGACCGTGTCTGCCTGTACCTCCCCATGATTCCTGAACTCGCCATCAGCATGCTGGCCTGTACCCGCATCGGCGCCATCCACAGCATCGTCTTCGGTGGCTTCAGCTCCGACTCCCTGAAAGACAGACTTCAGGACTCGGCGAGCAAGGTGCTGGTCACCTGCGACGGTACCTTCCGGGGCGCCAAGGCCGTTCCCCAGAAAGACAGCGCCGACGCCGCCGTTGCCGACAGTCCCTCCGTAGAGAAGATCGTCGTCGTGAAGCGCGTGGGCGACAAGATTAAGTGCGACATGACCGCCGGCCGCGATGTCTATTGGGACGAAGCCATGGCCAAGGCATCGGCTGATTGTCCCCCCGAATGGATGGACGCGGAAGATCCCCTCTTCATCCTCTACACCTCCGGCTCGACGGGAAAACCCAAGGGCGTTATGCACACGACGGGCGGTTACCTTACCTTCGTCGCCTACACCCACAAGATGATCTTCGACTACCACGAAGAAGACGTTTACTGGTGCACTGCCGACATCGGCTGGGTCACGGGACATTCCTACATCGTCTACGGCCCCCTCTGCAACGGCGCCACCTCGGTCATGTTCGAAGGCGTTCCCAACTATCCCGATATGAGCCGTTTCTGGAAGACCGTGGAGAAGTATAAGGTCAACATCTTCTACACCGCCCCCACGGCCATCCGCGCCATCGCCAAGGAAGGCAACGAGTGGGTCAAGAAGGCCGACATCTCCAGCCTGAGAATCCTCGGCACCGTCGGCGAACCCATCAACCCCGAAGCCTGGAACTGGTACTACAACGTCATCGGCCGCGGCGAATGTCCCATCGTCGATACGTGGTGGCAGACCGAAACGGGCGGCATCCTGATTACACCGCTCCCCGGGGCCATTGACATCAAACCCGGTATGGCCACTATGCCCTTCATGGGCGTCTGGCCGGTCCTCGTGGACGACGAAGGCAAGGAACTGACCGATACGGTAGCTTCCGGCGCCCTGTGCATCAAGATTCCCTGGCCCGGCATCATGCGGGGCGTCTATGGCGATCCCAAGCGTTTCCAGGAGACCTACTTCGAGCAGTTCCCCGGCTACTATGTAACCGGCGACGGCTGCCGGAGAGATAAAGACGGTTACTATCAGATTACCGGTCGTATCGACGACGTCATCAACGTCTCCGGTCACAGAATGGGGACGGCGGAAGTCGAAAGCGCTCTCGTGGCCCATCCGAAGGTTGCCGAGGCGGCAGTCGTTGGCTATCCCCATGAAGTGAAGGGGCAGTCCATTTACGCCTATGTTACCCTGAAAAGCGGTATCGCGAAATCGGATGATCTGAAGAAGGAACTGGTCGCCCATGTCCGGACCCTGATCGGACCCATCGCCACCCCGGAGAAGATCCAGTGGGCCGACGGTCTGCCCAAAACCCGGAGCGGTAAGATCATGAGAAGAATCCTGAAGAAGATCGCCGCCGATCTGATCGGCGAACTCGGCGATACGACGACCCTGGCGGACCCGACCGTAGTCGACGATCTCGTCAAAAACAGACTGTAAAATTATTTTTTCCCTGTCCTTGTCCATCACGGATGAGGGCAGGGAAACTCGGTTATCGCGATAGTTTAACTTTAATCAGACATTAATTATCTGAAGGACGCGCCGGTTCCGAACCGGGCGTCGGTTCAGGAAGGAGGACAATGTGAATATTGTTGCATGTGTGAAGCAGGTTCCGGATACGGAAGCCCAGATCAAAGTTAAAGGTGACGGTTCTGGGATCGAAGAGGGCGGCATCAAATGGGTCATGAACCCCTATGACGAATTCGGCGTCGAAGAAGCCCTGAAACTCAAAGAGAAACTTGGCGGCGAGGTGACCATTGTTTCCGTAGGCCCGGCCCGGACGATGGAAACCATCCGTACCGCCCTGGCCATGGGGGCCGAAAAGGGCATCCAGATCGATGATCCCGCCCTGTACAACGCCGACGCCTACGCCACGGCCGAAGCGCTGGCCGCCGCAATCAAGGGCGTCCCCTATGACATCATCTTCTGCGGCCAGCGCGCCATTGACGATGACTCCGCCCAGGTAGGCTCCATTCTCGCCGAGCTCCTTGGCATTCCCCAGGTGACCTTTGCAACGAAACTCGAGATCGACGGGACCGCCGTCAAGGCAACCCGGCCCATCGAAGGGGCGTCAGTAATCGTTGCGACTTCCCTGCCCTGTGTGATCACGGCCACCAAGGGATTGAACGAGCCCCGTTACGCATCCCTGCCCGGCATCATGAAGGCGAAGAAAAAGCCCGTTGATATCAAGAAAGCCGCCGACATCGGCGTGACCGGCGCCTCGAAGTCCAGGGTTGCCAAGTTCACACCGCCCCCGGCAAGACCCCCTGGAAAGATCCTCTGTGCGGACGATACGCCCGAAGGAAAGGCTGCCGAACTGGCAAAGCTGCTCAGGGAAGAGGCGAAGGTTATCTAAATTATCAATGATCATGGAGGAATAAAAAGATGGCAAAAGGTGTATGGATAGTAGCAGAACAGAGAGACGGCGCCCTGAGAAAGGTCAGCTTTGAGCTCGCCAGCACGGCCAGGAAACTGGCGGATCAGCTTGGCGAAGAGGTCGGCGCCGTTCTGTGCGGTTCCGGCGTTGAGGCCATGGCCGCTGAGCTTGCAAAATATGGAGTGGATAAAGTTTATGTGGCGGACAATGCCGCCCTGGAACCCTATACGACCGACGCCCATGCGACGGCCGTAGCGAAGATCGTAAAAGAAAATGATCCTGCCATCCTGTTTCTTGGCGCTTCCGCCCAGGGCAAGGATCTCTCCGCCAGCCTCGTTGGCAAATTGGCTACCGGCATGGCCACGGATTGTACGGATGTAAAGATTGCCGACGGCAAACTCTGCGCCATCCGTCCAATGTACGCCGGTAAGTGCTTCGGCGAAATCGTAATTGATGCGTTCCCCCAGATGGCTTCCCTGCGACCCAATGTTTTTCCCATCGTAGAGTGCGCCAAAGCGGGCGAAGTTGTCAAGTTTGACGCCGGTCTTGGTGAGGCAAAAACCAAAGTAGCCGAAATTCTGAAAGAGGCTGCCGGCAAGATCGATGTGGCGGAAGCGAATATTATCGTATCCGGCGGGCGTGGCATGAAAGGTCCGGAAGGCTATGGAATCCTCGAAGAGCTGGCGGGTCTTCTCGGCGCCGCCGTTGGCGCCTCCCGCGCCGCTGTCGACGCCGGCTGGCGTCCCCAGTCCGATCAGGTCGGTCAGACCGGCAAGGTCGTTTCCCCGAACCTCTACATCGCCTGCGGTATTTCCGGCGCCATCCAGCATCTGGCCGGGATGAGCTCCTCGAAATACATTGTGGCGATCAACAAGGACGCCGAGGCCCCGATCTTTGCGCGGGCCGATTACGGTATCGTGGACGACCTCTTCAAGGTCGTCCCCGCGCTGACCCAGGAAGTCAAGAAGCTGTTGGCTTAAACACCAGAACCGGGAGTGGCCTCCAAGCCGTTCCCGGTTTTTTCATTGTACAACATATGTCGCGGGACTTGGGAAGATTAGCCGGCGATGCTGCGGGCTTTCTTCCCCGGTCGCGAGTCAGGGAGGATGTATGGAGCTATCAACTTTTTCGATAGGCCATGAAGGCAGGGAGGTTTTCTGGAATGCCGAGCATTTCGAACCCATCCTGTTTGCGTTGACCTTTGTCGCCATGGCCATCTTTGCCTATGGGGTTTATCGGCGCTGGCTCATGTGGACAGCGATCGGCAGACCCGAGGATCGGACAGATGACAGAAATGAACGGATCAAAACGCTGCTGAAAAACGGGCTGCTCCAGATCAAAACGTGGTCGGATCCCTATCCGGGTGTCATGCATGGCCTGATATTTTTTGGTTTTGTCGTACTCTTTTTTGGAGCCGCCTTTGACGCCACGGAGTTTCACGTGGCCGAGCCGCTGGGGGTGCCGTTTCTCATCGGCAAGTTCTATCTGTTCTTTTCTTTCCTGATGGACCTGTTCGGACTGGCCGTGCTGGTCGGCGTGCTTATGGCCCTGGACAGACGTTATCTCACGAAACCGGATCGCCTCGGTTACAAAGGAGAGCCGGACAACCGGCCCGATGACGCGATCGTCCTGCTTCTTATTGCCGGGATCATTGTTACGGGTTTCATCATCGAAGCCCTGCGCATCAGTGTGACCTGGCAGCAGACGCCCTGGGAAGTCTGGTCCTTTGTGGGCTGGACTCTTGCCAAGGCCTTTACCGGCGTCAGCCCCGAGGCCGCAAAGGCGATGCACAAGTGGACCTGGTGGATCCACACGGGGTTCGCCCTCGGATTTATCGCCTATATTCCTTATTCAAGGTTGATGCACATCATTACCACCCCGGCCAACTATTTTATGGCGACCCGGAAGCCCGTCGGCCAGTTGGAACCGATCAAGGATTTCGAGAACGCCGAATCCTTTGGCGTGGGTACTATTGAAGAGTTTACCTGGAAGCAGATATTCGATTCCGACGCCTGCACCCGTTGCGGGCGGTGCCAGGACGGCTGTCCCGCGTATCTCACCGGGAAGCCCCTGTCTCCGAAGAAACTGGTCCAGGATATGAAAGAATACTGGCTGGAGAAGGCTCCCGGCGCGGTCGCATCCAGAAAAGAGCAGCTTATGGGCTCCGGCGAGGGTGCGGAGAATATCAATCCGAAGCTGAAGGCCCTCTTTGCATGGCTGGACAAGGCGGACAAGATCGTTGATGAAAATCTGCCCAAAGGACCGGAACCTGCGGAGAAGGCTATGGTCGGCGAAGTTATTGAACTCGACGAACTATGGGCCTGTACTAACTGTATGTACTGCATGGAAAACTGCTCAGCCGCTATCGAGCATGTGCCGAAGATCATCGGCATGCGGCAGTACAAAGTCCTCATGGAGGCGGATTTTGCTCCGGAGTTGCAGTTGACTTATCGGAATATGGAGAACAATTCCAATCCCTGGGGGATTGGCGCCCATCTCCGCGCCGACTGGGGTAAGGAACTCGGTGTGAAGACCCTTGCCGAAGATCCCAATGTGGAATATCTGTTCTATGTCGGCTGCGCCGGTTCATTTGACGACCGGGGGAAGAAGATCTCCGTAGCCCTGGCCAAGATCCTCCAGGCGGCCGGTGTCAGTTTCGGGATTCTGGGCACGGAAGAGAGCTGTTGCGGCGATTCGGCCATGCGGGGCGGCAACGAATACCTCTATCAGACCATGGCTCAGGCCAACATCGAAGTGATGAACGGCTACGGGGTCAAGAAGGTCATCTGCACCTGTCCCCACGGCTACAACGCCCTGAAGAAGGATTATCCCCACTTCGGCGGCAATTTTGAAGTGTATCACCATACGGAGATAATCGCGGATCTTATAGATAAGGGTAAGATCAAGATTAAGGTCCCCGTTGACGATGTTCGCTTCACCTACCATGATTCCTGCTTCCTGGGCCGCTACAATCAGGTCTACGATCAGCCCCGGAAACTCATCAAGGCCATTCCCGGCGCCCGTCTCGTCGAGATGGAGCGGAACCACGAGAAGAGCTTCTGCTGTGGCGCCGGCGGCGCCAGGATGTGGATGGAAGAGCACGGCGATCGCATCAACGACGCCCGGGCGAAGCAGGCCATCGATGTCGGCGCCAAGACTATCGCCGTCGGATGTCCCTTCTGTCTCACCATGATGAGCGACGGTCTCAAATTCCACGGTAAGGAAGAAGAAATAGTCGCCCTGGATCTGGCTGAGATCATCTGGAAGGGTATGGGCCTCGAAGAAGAGAAGGCCCCGGTTGAGGTCTGCCAGGCGTAACGTACGAAGGATATAATTTGTCAAAAAAAAGTGCCCCGGTCTTATCTAAGAAGATGAACCGGGGCTTTTTTTTGTACATATTGCCTTCTTTGTGCTATAAGCACGCATGGGTAAGGGAATACTACTAATCCTGCAGATGATTTTTTACCCCCCCCCGCTCTTTTGCTCCCCTTCAGGGGCTAATTGTTGGGTCCCTCCCTCTTCAAGGTCAAGGGGGAGGATGGGAGGGGGATGGGGTGTTGAAAAGGCAGAGAGACAGGAAACAACAACACTTTTCCTGAAAGGAGAATGGCGAGTATGGCGGAAGAAAGCATCTATGTGAAAAAGCTGTGGCTAAAATCCTATGAAAAGGGTGTCCCCGAAAAAATTTCCTATGAGGACCTCTGTATGCCGGACATCCTGGACCGGACGGCGAAGCAGTTTGCGGAGCGCCCGGCCCTGGTCTTTCAGGGGACGGTGGTAAACTTCCGGGAGCTAAAGGACATGGTGGACCGGTTTGCGACCTGTCTTACCGATTTCGGCGTGAAAAAGGGGGACGCCGTCGCGCTGCTCCTGCCCAACATTATCCCCTGTGTGGCGGCCTACTTTGCCATCCTGAAAATCGGCGCCCTGGCCGTTATGAACAACCCCCTTTATTCCGATCCCGAGCTGGAACACCAGTTCAACGACTCCGGTTCCAAAGTCTTGATCACCCTGGATGTCTTGACTCCCCGGATGATCGCCCTGCGTCCGAAGACGAAGATCAAACAGATTGTCTATACCTGCATTGGCGACTATCTGCCGACGGTTAAGCGAGTGCTGGGGAAATTGCTGAAAAAATACCCCTTTGCCGATGTCCCGGCGACAACGGATGTTTACAAATGGAAGGATTGTCTCGTCAAATACGGCCCCAACCCGCCGGTGGTGAAAAACAGCTTTGACGAGGTGGCCATGTACCAATACACGGGGGGGACAACAGGCGTTTCCAAGGGTGTCATGCTTACCCATGCCAACCTGAGCAAGCAGGTTCAGCAGTGTTGCGCGTGGTTCCCAAAATTTGCCAAGGGGACGGAGATCATGCTGGGCGCATTGCCTTACTTTCATGTCTTTGGTCTCTCTGTCTCCATGAATTTTTCCATCTACATGGGCTGGTCGCAGGTGCTCGTGCCGCGACCCCAACCCGAGCCGCTCCTCGAGGCCATCGGGAAGTTCCGCCCGACCTTTGCGCCGCTGGTGCCCACCATGTACATCGGCATGCTGAATCATCCGAACCTCAAAAAAACCGATATGAGTTGCATCAAGGGCGCCTTTTCAGGGAGTGCACCGCTGCCCGTGGAGGTGATCCAGGAGTTTGAGAAGGCCACCGGAGCGGTAATTGTTGAGGGTTTCGGGATGACCGAAACCACGCCCGTCACCCACATCAACCCCTTCGCCGGCGGCGCCAGGAAGGTGGGGAGCGTCGGGTTGCCCATCTCGGATACGGAGTGCCGCATCGTTGATCTGGAAGACGGCGTCAGGGACATGCCCGTAGGCGAGCGGGGGGAACTCATCGTCAAGGGACCACAGATCATGAAAGGCTACAAGGACCGGCCGGAGGAGACCGCCAACACCCTCCGGGACGGCTGGGTATACACGGGCGACATCGCCACGATGGACGAAGACGGCTACTTCTACATTGTCGACCGGAAGAAGGACATGATCATCTCCGGCGGCTTCAACGTCTATCCCCGGGATATCGACGAGGTCTATTATGAACATGCCAAAGTCCAGGAGGCTTGTTCCATAGGCATCCCCGACGTCAAGCGGGGGGAGAACGTCAAGCTCTTCATCGTCCTCAAGGAGGGGGAGACGGCGACCCAGGAAGAAATGATCGAGTACGGAAAAACGAAGCTGGCCGCCTACAAGCTGCCTACGGAGGTCGAATTCCGCAAGGAACTGCCGAAAACGAATGTCGGCAAGATCCTCCGCAAGGAGCTACGGGCGGAAGAGCTTAAGAAGCGTAATAAGTAGGCAACAGGCAATAGTTGGTTTGTTCGGAGAAAGTCGGGGATTGCCCTCCCCTTCAAGGGATGGGGAGGGGATGGGTTTTATAAAGTTGCTGCAATTTATTGTCCCATCCCCCTCCTAACCTCCCCCTTGAAGGGGGAGGAGATAGATTGGTTTTGCGAGGCCGCCCACAAATTTGGCTACGGGTTTTAGTGCCCAGTCAGCAAATCCAGGCTTCAAATGGTCGCTACAAATTCGATTTCCCGGGGAAGCTTATAGGAAGACAGATAGGCCCGGCAGTGTCTCAGGATCTCCTTGTCGTCCACTTCCATGCCGGGCTTTTTGACGACCAGGGCCTTGACGATTTCCCCCCGCATCAGATCCTCTTTGCTTTCCACCCTGGAGGTTTGCACTGCCGGGTGCATCTCCAGGACTATTTCCACTTCGAGGGGATAGACATTGAAGCCGCTGGTGATAATCATCCTTTTCTTCCGGCCGGTGAGAAAAATATAACCGTCCCCATCGATCCTCGCCAGGTCCCCCGTGTGGAGCCAGCCGTCACGAATAACCTCGGCGGTCGTTTTCTCATCCTTGTAGTACCCAAGCATGACGTTTTCCCCCCGGACGATCAGTTCGCCAATATCCCCTGAGGGCAGCCCGGCGCCGTTGTCATCGACTATTATTGCCTCCAGCCCGGGAATGGGAATCCCGATGGACCCCGGCTTCTGTTCCATGGTAAGTCTCGTTATCGCGCAGATAGGAGACGCCTCCGTCAAACCGTAGCCTTCAACCAGCGGGGTCCCGAATTTTTCCCGAAAGAGCTGGATGAATTCCGCGGGGATGGCAGAACCGCCGGTGACACAGAAGCGCAGGGAGCTGAGGTCGTATTTTTCTCCGCCCTGGTGAAACAGCATCCCTAAAAACAACCGGGGCACCGCGCATATATAGGAGACCTTTTCCCTTTCAATGGCCCCAAAGATACTGTCCAGGGTAAAACGCTCCATCAGGACGACGCTGCCGCCGATATAGAATACGGCCAGCATATTTGCCGCGGCCCCGAAGGAATGAAAGAAAGGTATCACCGCCAGCCCTCGCTCCGCGGGAGTGCCTTGAAAATCTGTTACCGTGAACATAACTGCCTGCGTCATCAGATTGCCATGGGTCAGGACGGCCCCCAGGGAGCGGCCTGTCAGACCGGCGGTATAGATCATGACGGCCGGGTCGTATTCGGCAATATCCGGCATCTCCCATACGGAAGGATTGTCCCGGATGGCCTGGGTGTATGGACAGTCCGTATCCATGCCGTTTGTGACCAGGAGATGTTCGCAGAGGGGCAGATCGTTTTTGATTTCTTCGTAACGTTTTGCGAGGACGCCTTGGGTAATGAAGAGCCTCGCATCGCTGTCTCCGATCAGATGCCTCAATTCGTAGGGGGTGGAAAGAACATTCAGGGTCACGGCGACGGCGCCAAGCTTCTGGACGGCAAAATAGGAGATGATGAATTCCGGGCAATTGGGGAGCATGATGGCGATTTTGTCCCCTTTCTTGATGCCCAGGCCGCGGAAATAATGGGCCAGGGCATTGGCGGCCTCGTTGAATTCCACATAAGTCATGCGGCATTTTTCATGAATGAAGGCAATATTGTCCGGGAATCTTTTCGTTGATTCCTCCAGCATCTGTCCCAAGTTCATTTAATTGGTACCCCCTAATTTAAGATAAGAGCCAAGTCTAATTTGTTCTCCTTAGCACATGCCCCCTCCCTTTTCAATCATGGGAAGGGGCTTTTTTTCTTGATCATGAAGGCGATTTCATATAGGGATAAGTTGCCTGCGGGCGTTGAACAATAACTTCGAGGAGGTTTTACTGATGAAAAGAACAATGTTGCTGGTTACCATGATTCTTCTCTGTTCCGTTTCTTTGGCCCTTGCCGGGGGCTCGCCCGTAGGGAAATGGAAGACTATTGACGATGAAACGAAGAAAGAAAAATCCATTGTTGAGGTTTATGAAGTCGGAGGCAAGGTCTATGGCAGGATTCTGCAACTGCTTCAGGAAAAGGACGGCGGGGCGAGCAAGCTGTGTACAAAATGTACCGGCAGTGACCTGAATAAGCCCATGATCGGCCTGATAATAGTTAAGGGCCTGCAAGCCGACGGAGACGAATATACCGGCGGGACCATTATGGATCCCAATAACGGCAAGGTTTACAAGTGCAAAATGGAGGTCATTGAAGGAGGCAACAAGGTTAAAGTCAGAGGTTTTCTCGGTGTCTCCCTCCTCGGCCGAACCCAGGTTTGGCACAAGGTGAAATGACTTTATGTCCAAGATTATCAACGGCAATGAGATATCCCGATTAATCCGGGAAGATATCCGCAGGCAGACCCTGACGTTCCGGGAAGAGACGGGCGCGAAGCCCGGGCTGGCCGTGGTGCTGGTCGGCGCGGATCCTGCTTCCCAGATCTATGTCGGACGCAAGGGGAAGGCCTGTGAAGAGGTCGGTTTCCTGTCCCGGGAGTTCAAATTGCCTGAGGATACAAAAGAGCAAGAGCTTTTGGAGATCATAGGGCAATTGAATGAGGATCCGGCCATTCACGGCATCCTCGTCCAATTGCCCCTGCCGCGCCATATCCGCACGCAGATGGTAATTGAGGCGATTGCGCCGGCCAAGGATGTAGACGGTTTCCATCCGGTAAATGTAGGGCGACTTGTGGCAGGCAATCCCTGCCATGTCGCCTGCACGCCGAAAGGGATCATTGAACTGCTCGACCGGACCGGCATTGCCATCGAAGGGAGGGAGGCCGTGATCGTCGGCCGGAGCAACATCGTCGGGAAGCCCCTGGCCATGCTTCTCCTGGCCCGCCATGCCACCGTCACTGTCTGCCATACCCGGACGCGCAATCTTCCGGAGACGACCCGGCGGGCCGATATCCTCGTGGCCGCCGCCGGCAGCCCGGAGATGATCAAGGGGGAGATGGTCAAGGAGGGCGCCGTCGTTATCGATGTCGGTATGAATAGGCTCAGCGACGGTCGTCTGGTCGGGGACGTCGCCTTCGCGGAGGTCGCCCCCCGGGCTGCTCATATCACTCCTGTCCCCGGCGGCGTCGGTCCCATGACCATCGCCATGCTCCTGCAGAACACCCTGAACGCGGCTTGTAAATTACGGGGTCATTTTAAATCAAACCGATTATCTTGAAAACCTTTTCGAAGCGCATTTCCCAGGAATGGTCCCGCCTGGCCCGGGCCAAGCCTTGCTGCCGGATAGTTTCCGCCTGGCCGGGGTTGTCCAGAAGGAACCTTATCTTTTTTACCAGGTCGTTGAAATCTGCATAGGTGATGATTTCTGTTCCGATATCATAAACCCTTTCCAGTTCCCGGTGGTGTTCCGTCAGATACAATCCGCCGCTCATGGGAATCTCGAAATCTCTCCCTTTGAGGCAGTAAGCGTTCGAGAAACCGATGACGCCGCCAAAGCCCAGGTTGATGAGGCTTTTTGAGTAAAGACGCACCATGTCTTCTGTGGATAGTGGTCCATTTGGCCAACCGATGCCGTAAGCTTCAACGTGGATGCCTGCTTCCTGAAGCCGGGCGATGATCGCCGGGCGATTGCCGTAACACTGTCCTACAAAAGATACGGGGATGGTTTTTTCAAGGTCATGAGGGCGGTGAATTTCCGGGTTGGCCCCTTCGGGGAGGAAAAAGGGAACGGCGCCTTCGACGCAGTATTTCTTCAGGGCATCTTCCGTGCTCGTCCAGGAAAGGGTAAACCAGCTGCAGATGTCCCGGTTGCCCATAGCTTGGCAGTTACGGATCTTGCCGACAAAATGTTCCTTGTCGTTCAGGGCGATATTGATCATGGGAATACCCATACAGGATAACTTACGGACAGCATCGGGGCTGATCAATTCTCCGGACAGGTATGAAAAGATGACATCGCCTTTCCCCTCTTCCTTATTTCTTGCCGCCCAGTCAAGCAAGTCACGATTCATGGCCTCTTTTACCGACCGATGCCATTCCCCCTCCTGCCGATGATCGAACCGATCGACCCAGTCATAGTGGCGGACAGTGCCGAATTTTTCCAGTGATGGCCGCAGGGACTCATTTTCCCAGTTATAGTGGTGATAGATGGCGAGGATCTGCAGGGAACCTTTTTTCTTGGGCCGAAGCAAGGGGAATTCAGCCCGGATATGACGCCGGATGGCTTCATCGTCGGGCAGGATGAGCCGGTGAGCCGCAAATTCCCGCTCGTAATGTTCCTTTTCCCGCTGCAGGCGCCGGTCATTGAGCCACGTACGGAATTCCCGCCGGTATTTTTTTAGAGGATCCATTAGGAGAGACTCCCTTATTGCCGGTGCTTAAGGGCGATGGTGGGTATAGAGTCTCGCCCCGTTTGATTTATCCACCCGGTCGTTCATCATGTTGAAGACATGGCCCGCATCAATCACGGGGATGGAAAGGGACGCTGCGGTATCCACGCATACGGGCAGGGCGCCGATTCCCGCTCCTACCAGGCATAGATCGGTATTAGCCGGTATTGCCGACAAGAGATGATCTTTCATCGTGGACCAGCGGGTGGCCACATATTCGGCGGGTATCTCGGCAAAGACAGTTTCTGGCCGGCTATCAAAACGGGCGAACCAGCGTCGGCAGGCCTCCTGATCACACTCCGAACCGATGAAGCAAATCTTTCTCCCATTCATCAGGCGGGCAAAGGCGGCGGAGGAGAGCCATGCGTAGACCACATAGAAGGGGATGTAATTGTCACCGGTCAGGGTAACACGGTGTTTTCCAAGTAATTTCAAAAATGTCGAGGCCGATGGCCGTTTCCTGAGGCGAGAGACGATGGCCATTATCCCTTGGCGGGGCTGCTCGACATTGCCGGGAAATATGAGGGGCGCAAGCACCCCCTCACGGGATAATCTGGCCAGGGCGTCGGTGTGCAGGGGCAGGGCGGCTTTTATGGCCGCCGTTGATTCCGCCTGGCGGTAGAGGCCGTTGCAGTCAAGGCTCAGGGCGTAAAAGGCGTATTCTCCATCGGCAAAGCGAACGACAGGGAGGGGCAGGCGGTCGGCAAGGCTTTTTTCCACCCGGTCCTGAAGTTTCCGCTGATAAGCGTTGCCGTCGGCGGTAGAATTATGGAACAGGCACGTTTCTTCGTTTGCCATTTCCGGTTTGTTAGCGGCCAGGACATCGTCGTTATTGACGCCGTCGATGACCAGGCGCTGAAAATGAAAATTTCCGGCGGGCATTATAATGTCGCCAAGGGCTGATTTTACCATGTCTTTTCAAAATCTGCCGGGGTATAGGTCTTGTTCAGGTCTTCAAAATAGCTCTGCCGTTTGTTGGCCCGGAAGTGATCCACAAGGGGGCGGTTGAAGATTCTGTAAACAAAGGCCAGCGGGGTGAGGATGAGGTAAAAGGTCACCGTAAGGATGACCCTGGAATTGAAGCCCCCGAGCAGGGCGGCAAACTTCATCCAGTAGCGGGCGAGGACGGTAGTGAACCGGCTTTCAAAGGCATTCCCCAAGGTCAGAAGCACGGCAGCCCACAATAGCCACGGGGCGCTGAAGACCACATAGGCAATCAGGACGGCCAGGGTCAGGACGCTGATGGTTTTTGAGGTGGCAAGACGATCCAGATCCATAATCCCTCGTCTAAAACAGGGTATAAATGAAGGGGGCCACGGCGGAACCGCTCGACATGATCAGAATACCCATAAGGAGCAGCATGACGATCATGGGCAGGAGCCACCACTTTTTCCTCTCCTTCAGAAATCCCCAGAAGTCTCTAATGATTTCCATTTATCACTTTCCTTCTTTGTAATGAGGTTGTCCATATAGCAATGAGGTATTGATTTTGCAACCGAAATTCTTGACCTTCCAGAGGTTTCCTTTCCTTACGCCCCCGTCATTAGTTAGTTTGCCCGGTCTTGATGGCCTTGGCCAGGGTGTCGGCAATGATCTTGTGGCCCGGGGCGTTGAGATGGTCATCGAGGACGTAGAAATGCTCTTTCTGCAACTGAGCGGAAAAATCAAGGACAATCATGCTCTTTAGGTAAGGAGGATAATTTCCCGCCGCAAGCTTCTTTTTCAGGCCTGCCGGAAAATCCTTGTTGTCATCAGGATTCCTGCCGTTTATGACAAAGGCAATGATGGTCACGTTATTGAAGTCGAGGCCGCTGTTCTCGATGGCGTTGAGAAAAAGGTCAATCTCGTCCCGCTCCGTAACGACCCCTGATTGTCCCCGCCGCTGCTCAATTTCGTCCCACCGTTTCTTGATTTTTATCCAGAGGTACTTGCCAAAGAAGTAATTAAGGGAGTCCTTATAGCTCTCCTGATATTCCCTATATCGCTGGGAAGACATTGTTGGCAGTCGGTTATGATTGAGATAAAATTCACGATTTTCCTCGAGATCGTTGCCGCAGTATTGAATGATGAGATACTTCAGGCGATCCGTCGGTATGCGGCGTAGGATCATCATTTCCCGGACCGTGCCGTAAGATGAGACGGCGGTATTGAGAACCTTGATTCCGGTCTTCTTTTCCAATTGTTTTGCAAAGGTCTCTTCCTGGTTTACCCCCCATCCCATGGCAAAGGAATCCCCGGCGACGATGACTTCCGGATGCTGCAAGGCCTTCTCGTCGTCCCGCACACCCAGGCTGTTTATGTAATATTGATTCATGAATTCCCGCCCCCCGAAGGTGCAGGAACCGGGTTTGAGGGTGTAGCCGAGGGAGGCTTCATAATGGGCGCAGGCCGGGTCGAACTGGATAGTGGGACGTTCCCGGGCATAGATATAGCCAATCATGTTGCCGATCCGTTGGGGGCATTGTTTGAGGATATCCGGATTCCGGACGAGAAGAAACAGCAGTCCCTCCAGGAGAGAAAGAAGTACAAGGAGAAATAATATATTGAAAACGATTATTTTAACTGCCCTTTTCAAGGATGATTATCCTAAATAATGTTTCCGCAATTCTAAAAAAGAAGAATAGGGGCGCTGTCCTCCTGTTTTTAATCCAGGCCGTACTCCTCCTGCCAGTCGATTTTCTCCTGCCAGGGGGGCTGTTCCGTCTTGGCGAAGACGAAATCTCCCACGACCAGATAATCCATATCCGTCCGCATGAAGCAGCGGTAGGCGTCCTCGGGGGTGCAGACGATGGGTTCCCCCCGGACATTGAAGCTTGTATTGACGATTACGCCGTAACCTGTCTGATTCTTGAAGGCCTGCAGCAGCTCCCAGAAGCGGGGATTGGTCTCCCGGTGCACCGTCTGGAGGCGGGCCGTATAATCGAGATGGGTAATAGCGGGGATGTCCGAGCGGACATAGTAGAGCTTGTCCCGGATAGGCTGCTGATGGTAGTTCGGGGGCAGGGGATGTCGCCTCCCCTTCTGCACATCGGCGATGAGGAGCATGTAAGGAGAGGGTGTTTCCATTTCGAAGTATTCCGCGATGTCTTCGTACAGGACCGAGGGAGCAAAAGGGCGGAAGCTCTCCCGGTACTTTATTTTAAGGTTCAGGCGCTTCTGCATCTCCTTGTTCCGGGCGTCGCCCAGGATGCTTCGGTTTCCAAGGGCCCGGGGGCCCCATTCCATCCGGCCCTGGAACCAGCCGATGGCCTTGCCCTGACTGAGATAACCGGCGACGGCGGTGCTCAAGGCCGCGATGTTTTCCAGACGATGGTAGGGTGCCTGGTATTTTCCGGCTGTTACGAGGATGTCCAGATCGCTGAACTCCGGCCCCAGGTAGGCGCCGTGCATGTGATCCTTCCCGCCGGAAGTTTTCCGGGGTTGTTTATAGTACATATGGTGGATGGCATAGGCGGCCCCGAGAGCCCCGCCGGCATCTCCCGCGGCGGACTGGATCCAGATGTCGTCAAAGTCTCCGCCCCGGAGGAGCTTGCCGTTGGCGACGCAATTGAGGGCCACCCCTCCGGACAGGCAGAGTGTCTTCGCCCCGGTCAGGTTTTTCGCCGTCCTGGCCATCTTGGCGACGATCTCTTCGGTGACCTGCTGAATGGCGAAGGCCAGATTGCCGTGGCGCTGTTCGATTGCTGCCTCCGCCGTCCGGCGGGGGAATCCGAATAAGGTTTCCCATTTATCGTCCTTCACCATACTAAGCCCGGTGGTATAATCGAAGTAGTTCTGATCCAGCCAGATGGAGCCGTCTTCCTTGACGTCGACAAGGTGAGTAAGGATGGCCTGCTTGTAAAGCCGGACCTGCTCCGAGGCGGGATCTCCATATGGGGCCAAGCCCATGAGTTTATATTCCCCGGAATTGACCCGGAAGCCCAGGTAATGGGTGAACGCGGAATAGAGAAGTCCCACGGAGTGGGGGAAGCGCATCTCCTTAAGGAGGGTGATGTCGTTGCCCCGGCCGTGGCCGATGGAGGCGGTGGCCCATTCCCCCACGCCGTCGATGGTCAGGATGGCCGCTTCGGCAAAGGGGGAGGGGAAAAAGGCGCTGGCGGCGTGGGCCAGATGGTGATCCGTAAAGAGGAGCTTCACGCTTTTGGCCTTGCCGTTGCCGATCTTCTGTAGCTCGTCGCGGATGAGTTTTTTCAGGAATACCTTTTCCTTGATCCAGACGGGAATGGCCGCAAGGAAAGACTTAATCCCTTGCGGGGCGTAGGCGTAATAGGTCTCCAGGAGCCGTTCGAACTTAAGGAGGGGCTTGTCGTAGAAAACGACGGCTTCCAGATCGTCCACACTGATTCCGCCGTATTCGAGGCAGAAGGCAGCGGCATGCGCCGGGAAGGAAGGATCGTGCTTCTTTCTGGTAAAGCGCTCCTCCTGGGCGGCGGCGACAATCTCCCCATCCTTGAGGAGGGCGGCGGCGGAATCATGGTAAAAGGCGGAGATGCCTAAAATATACACCAAAATGTCCTCTATTTCAGTTCTTTAAGATAATGGCCACATAGGATGATTTGTGTTTGGTGTCAATGGCTTATTGCCAAAGCTGTCAACGATCATTTCCTTGAGACCTTCAGAAGCCGCAGCTCATCGTGAATAACCTTATATTTGTTTAATTTTCCCCTTGCTTCTCCCTTATTTTTGATGAAGGGCAAGCAGATATTCAAGGTCAAGATCCGCCATTGGGTTTTCAGCGTCTCAGCCCGGATGATGCTGGCGATTGTTTCCGGACGGTAATTCTTCCGGTAAAAGAGGTATTCAGCCCTTATCTTTTTGCGCCAGACATCGGCAGCGGTAGATTTACGTTCACTCTGTCCGTGGTAGTGGACCACCCCGGCCGCCTCGATGAAGCCTATCTGCAAGCCCCGGCGCCGCATACGCAGGCAGAGATCCTCATCCTCGCCATAGAGGAAATAATCTTCATCAAAACCACCCACGGAGATAATCGCCTCGCGCGGGGCGATCATGGCCGCCCCCAGGACACAGGCGATCTCGCCGGGAAGATCGCCGAGTTCTCCGGAGGTGTAGCGCTGGCTAAGGTAACGCCGGGACACGGAATCCTGGTCCGTGCCGTCGGGGTTAAGGATGTGCAGGCCCGCCAGGCCGAATTCGGGATGCTTCTCCGTATAGGACAGAGCCGCTGCGAGGCAGTTCTCCTCCAATACCGTATCGGGATTCAAGAAAAGTATGTAGCGCCCCCGGCAATGGGCAATAGCCTGGTTATTGGCGACGGCGAAGCCCCGATTATCTTTGTTGGCGATGAGATGAACATCGGCGAATCCTGCGGCGATGAAGGTGGCGCTTCCGTCCGTTGATGCATTGTCCACAACAAAAATCTCTTTGTCAACGCCGGTCTGTTCGATTACCGATGCGAGGCAGGGGCCGATGAGATCGGCGGTGTTATAGGAAACGATGACGACGGATATGTCCACGTTATCAAGCTCTTTGTTTATTAGCGAGGATCTTCATGTAAATCTCTTTTACTTTTTGAGCCGTTCTTTCCCATGAATAATTGCGGGATGTTTCCAGGGCGGCTTTTCCCATGTCCCGCTTTACATCCCCCTGGATAATCTTGTGGAGAACTCCGGCTACATAGTTGGCGTCATGGGGATTATCAATGACAAAACCGTTGACCCCTTCAACGATTAGGTCCTTTGCCCCTACATTGCCGCTGATGACGACGGGCAATCCCCTGGACATTGCCTCGAGGACGACCATGCCGAAGGTGTCAAATTTGGAAAGCATGGCGTAAATGTCGCCGGCCCGGTATATTCCATCCAGATCTTCCCGGGGGATCAGGCCGGTAAATACTGCCTGCCCGGCAATGCCGGCCTGATGCGCCAGACGTTCGTACTTCTTCTGATTGTCCCGGCCAACGATGAGCAGGGTAAAGCGTTGATCGGGGTAAAGCTGTTTCATCCTGCCCAAGCCTGCCATAAGTGGATCGAGACCTTTTATGTCAAAATTCATGGATACGAAGAGGATCACCGGATCCGCGGGGGGCAGGCCATATTTTCGGAGCATCTCCGACCTGGCGACCCCTTTTTCTGCGATAGTGGCGGAGACTGCCTCGATGCCGGGATGAATGATTGGAACGCGTCCTGAATCAATGTGATATTCATTCAGGAAGATGTCCCTGGTAATGCTGGAGACTGCTAAGTAGTATTGACAGTAGCCATCTTCGACCATCCGTTTTTCTACCCATGCCGTTGATCGATCGAAAAGGCTCATTTGTCTTTTCTTTCTGACCTCTTTCACCCATACCCGATGGGGAAGGCCATGCATGGTATAGATATGGGGCCGGAACATCCGGTCATGGGCGTGGATGAGATCCATCCCTGCCCGGTCTATGGCTTTTTGTGCGAAACAGGCGAAACTTATAGTGGTCAAAAATCTTGGGAACCGGATTACCGGGACATGATGAAAAAAAACACGATCCGACCAGGCTTGCCAGCGATTGGCAAAGACATGAATTTCAAGGGCAGGATCAAGGGCAAGCTGTTCCGTCAGGGCGGCGGCAGCCCCTTCCGCGCCGCCGACGAGTCCGTATTTGGGAATGACGACGGCGATATTCTCAGGTTCCATGATTTACGAATTCATGGGTTTTCAGCTCGTTGAGCTTCATATAGGCCGATTTGACAGCGGCTACTTTGCACCACAAGGCTTCATTCCATTCCATGGGCTCACCTTTGCTGTCCGTGCGGCCTACGGCGTACCGGTCATATTTCCTTGGTTCTAAAAGCGGATAACTATCTGCAACATCGTACAAAAATAAATGATCTTCCTTGGCCATCATGGTAACCAGCTCATTCCCCCAGATGGCCTCAGTTGTGCAGTTGCCATCGAAGGTCTGCAGTCCTTCGCTATCCTCGGGGGGGTAAGTCTTAATCTGAACGATATCTTCCACTTCTTCGGCTCTTAGCTTTAGTAATTTGCGCATTTGATATTTAAATCTTTTTGTCTGACCGATCCGATAGGAAGGATCCAGATCCGAGCCTTCAAAAGGGGGGGTGTTCCAACGCCTAACCCGGGCGTTTAAAGGTAAAATGTCATGCATGTGAAAAATGGCGTCAATCCTTTCGGATCTCATTACATGCTGTTCAATAAACCAGCGGGCAAATTCTTCGGTGTGGATGCTGTCCAGGAAATATATCGAATAGTCGGAAGGAGAATTAACGGATGTCTTTCTTGCGTCTCCGACGATAAGATTAATGTATTTGTTAAGACCGTGGGCGGTAAATAACTGTTCCGCCGATTGTGCAGCTTTCGGATTGATTTCATGCGTGTCAATCCGTCCCCAATTGTTCTGTTTAAGGGCCAAGGCCATAAACATGGTTGCATAACCGGAAGCGGTTGAGATTTCTAGAATTCGGCGTGGCTGTATGTATCTGATCAAACAATACAGCACCTGTCCGGAGAGCCAGTCGTACTGGCCTGTTGTTTTAAAAACATCCATATTGTATCTGTTTTCCGGCAGAAATTCCAGGATGGAAGTTTCATGGCCGTATTTCATGATCGCTCTATCGATGATATTAAGAATATTCACGGTTGACGGTGTCTCTTCATAATTATTTTTCAATCAAATCCGATGTAGGTTTTATTTCTTCGTTCAATTTCCAGAGAATCATCATGATGGCAAAAATTGTATACATTATGTGGGCCGGCGGGCCACTGAGCGTATTTTCGAACATGCTCTGAATGAGAAAGGATATTAGTGCAGAGAATACGACGAGGGCCCATCCTTGAATAAAAGTATTTTTTCCTGACTTGATGAGCTTCCATGCCGTTATGATAAATACTATAATAACATTTAAAAAAACAATTAATCCTATAAACCCAGTTCGAACTGCCAAATCAACGAATAAGTTGTGCGGGGCTTTATGGGGAATTACTTGCCTGTATTTTGGAGGACTGCAATCATTGTACTTTTTTAATAATTTCTCATCAAAATATGTTTGCATACCATATCCTATACCTGCGTAGAGATGATCTTTTGCCATTTCATGAAAGGCATACCAAATTTTTACACGCTCATCGCCTTGAATTTGTCTGAGAATTACCTCCGAAGATATGCGGTTTTTTATTGGCAGGACGGCCATTAAAAGCACTATAGCCAGTAAATATAAGGTTATAATCTTTTTGTTATGCGGGAAGGATATTAAAGAACCAATGACGAGAGCCAAAATAGCGCTTTTTGTCTGGGTAGCAAGGGTTGTCAATGTAAGAGATGATATAGAAAAATAAATTAATAGTTTACGGTATTTGCCAGTTTCTAACATCATTTGATGCAGTGATAACAAGATCATGAAGACAGCTATTACACCTATTATGTTTATTGGTATCTCTATATAATTATGTAACTCAAATCTCCCTGCAAGCGGTGTTTTTAAAATCAAATAGCAATATATTAGTGCTGAGAATGAAAAAATGCCGCCCGATAAGATTAAGGTCCATATCAAAACTTTGAATTTCTTGATGGTATTGAAATAATTATATAGCAGCAAAAATAAAACTAAATACTTTAATAGGTGGGCGTATACATCATGAATGCTATTTTGCTTGTTTATAGCGAATGGCAAGGTTAATAGCGCCCATAAGAAAAATATCGCCAGTGGTGTTGTTAAAGGGGTTTTTAATGAAAAGTCGGATATTTTTATTGAGATGACAGCCAAAATAACAGCAGAATAGAAGCTGATTTCCTCAATTGCTGTGGCTCTTGGGAACGGTATTATAAAGACAAAAGCCAGCAGAAAAAAAGTGGTAATTAACGTTAAGTATTCAGAAACTTTTTCTTTGTTTTTTATCATGAAAAATTTCATCTAAGCTTCCCTACCTGTCAGAAGTAATCGATATCCTGCATATAGGGCAAACGGATATTGTGTTTGAACTTTTCATTAAATTTGGGATAGTCCGCAATCGATTTGCTTTTCAGTGGTTTGTAAACATTGATATACGAGTCTAGTTGAGGCCACTTGCGATCCCAGATATTTCTTGTTTCCAGTGGCCAGTTATCCAGATACCCTTCATGACTCCTGTCTTTTGATTTATTCTTCTCCGTCACCTTGTGATAATGCCACACAAAGGAGTCCATACTGATACCAGTGCAACCGCCGGCCAGAAAACATCTTAGGGAAAAGTCATTATTTTCATAAGATGCCTTCCACTGTTCGTCGAAATAGCCGATCTTTTCAAAAACAGATCTTCTCCAGAACATGACGTTCAATTCTACCCCGATGCAGCGTAGATAATTTTTCGATTTGCCGTTAAAAAGCGTTGTCAGCATAGAGGTTTTTTCTGCCCTGAGTTGGTCCAGATCGACGTGGTCAGATCCATAAGGTGCAGATGGAAGCCATGTCTGATAATCAATATCACTTTTATCTGTAAAAGGCGTTGCCTGATAAACTTCCGGAATTTGTGCCTTTTCGTATAAATCCTCATCCATTCCGGTGGTGATCAGTACATCGGAGGTGATCAATCCGATGACAGGCGACTTGCATGTACTGGCGAACAGATTTATAGCCCGGCTGATGCCGATGTTACGATTCAGGAGGATCGTGGAAAAACCGAACTGGTTCTGTTTTTCAATCAACCAACTCCGGTGACTTGATGTTGAACCCTGGTCTAAAAGAAAAACATCACATTTCAAATGGTTGCTCTTCCGCTCGTAGAAAGTATCTATGGTGCCATTTAAAACGTCCGTTGCCTTTGCTTCACCGTCCGGGTTGTAGTTCAATATAAGATAAGCGATATCGGGAATCATATAACTCCGCCTTAATCAGGAAATAGATGCATTGAAGCCTACAAACGCATTTTATAATGCCCCCATAGCACAGTTGTCTGATGATTAAAATGATGAAATTAATAAAAAGTTATGTTACTTGCTTCTTGCGATGCCAATGAATAAGGATGAAATTTTTGGACAAAGACCTAAAATATCGGTCATCACACCTTCCCTGAATCATGGACGGTTTCTCAGAGACACGATAGAATCCATCACGATGCAAACATTGAAGGATTTCGAGCATATTGTCGTTGATGGAGGTTCCACGGACGATACTCTCGATATACTAAGGGAATATCCCCACGTGCGATGGATATCCGAAAAAGAGACGGATAACAATAGAATCCTGGAAGCCTACAGAAAAGCGATCGCCATGTCGCGGGGCGAGTATGTAATGCAGTGCTGTGTCTCGGATGGCTATCTGGACAAGAACTGGTTCCGCAAATGCGCTTCCGTATTGGACTCAGATAAAGATGTGTCTCTCGTTTGGGGCCTTGCGCAGCACATGACAGAGGATGGCAACCTGGGAAGGGTCACAAATCCCGAATATTTGGAGAAAAACCCTCCGGGGAAAACGGATTTTCTCCCTTTCTGGCTTACCTTTGGTTTCGGTTTTCCTGAAAACAACTATTGTATACGCAGAGAGGTGCTTGATATCTGTTTTCCACAGCGGAAGAGTGAGGACCCGTTGAGTACCAATATCGCGAATGAATTTCTTTATAAGTTTAATACCTTTGGTTATCTATCCGTCTTTCTTCCTGCCGTTGCCAGTTTTGGAAGATGTCACCACAACCAAAGGAGTACGCTACTTTATGAAATTGAGGATAACATTCAAGGTCTTTATATTAAACGGGTTAAACAATACAGACGGAATCTGCTACGGGGGGAGATTAAACACGAATTCAGGGATGCATCATCTCAAGTAATAGGTCAAGTCACAGCCGGGGAACTGCCCACCGTACGTAAGCGTATACTGATTCATTACGCAAAACACAAAATCCGAAAGAGGCTTAACGAGCTGATTGAGAAGTTATAGATGAATCTTTCCGGTCGGTAGAAGTGGTGTTTAACATCAGTTCACCTGGAAAGAACTTAAAAATTCGGCGTCGATACGGCAAGGCATATCGAGGAGATGGCGTCAGTCAAATTAACGAGAAAATTGCTCGACTGAACAATCGCATCGATCGCTCATTTCCGCATTTGTCATTGACAACGGCGTCCCATGACGGCTATGATCACGCCGCTTTGTAATTCTTCATCAACGGCTTCGGAGACGCCTCATGCATTTCAGTATATCTGTCAAGGGGATGCCTTTTTTTGTCTTCTTGAAGAAGTTCCCCACCTTTCTGCGGGAATACGCGGAGATCAGACGCCAGGCGGAACAATCGGGAGACGACTTTCCTTTTGCGAAGCTTTATCCCTGCCTTGAAGAACGGGATGAAGAAAGCGGTATTGTCGCTGAGCATTACTTCCTCCAGGATCTCTTAGTTGCCCAGAAAATTTTCCATATGAACAGCCCCTCAAGGCATGTGGACATCGGCTCCCGTATCGATGGGTTCGTGGGCCACGTTGCATCTTTTCGGGAGGTAGAGGTCTTTGATGTCCGCGACCAAAAGCTCGATATTGCCAACATTCGCTTTACCCGAGCAGACCTTACGGCTGGGGAGTTCTCTTTCGTCGATTACTGCGACTCCCTTTCGTGCCTCCACGCCCTGGAGCACTTCGGTCTCGGACGGTACGGGGATCGTTTGAACTATCGAGGCCATCTCGTCGGCTGGGACAATATGTTCAAGATGCTGAAAAGGGGCGGTAAACTATATTTCTCAGTTCCCATCGGCAAACAGCGGATCGAGTTCAATGCCCACCGGGTCTTTTCCGTCGCCTACTTGCTGAATCTCATTAAGGATCGCTATAACATAGACTCTTTCTCTTATATCAACAACGAAAATCGACTTATCACCAATGCCCTTCTTGACGAGAGATCAGTGGGAAACAACTTCGGCTGTCATTATGGTTGCGGCATCTTCGAGCTGACAAAGCGCTGACCGGCCATTGGTTGTATTGCAACGGTATGATGATCATGGATCACTATGACAGATAAATTGTCCCTCTCTGTAGCCATCATCACAAAAGACGAGGAAGACAATCTTTCCGATTGCCTCCGGAGTGTCGCCTTTGCCGCCCAGATCGTTGTTGTCGATTCGGGAAGCAGGGACGGGACGTTACAGATAGCCCGTGATTTTGGTTGTGATGTCTTCGAGGAACCGTGGCGGGGGGGATTCGGGGCCCAGAAGCAGTTCGCCATCGATCAATGTCGTCATCCCTGGGTTCTCGTACTCGATGCGGATGAACGGATTCCGGCGGAGACAGCGGCGGTGATCAAGAGATTGACAGATACCGATCCTGAAGAGGTCAGGACGCATTTTCCCTCCCTTCCTGCCGATTCTTCCCGGGGCAGCGGTTCTGGCCCCGACCGGATTGTTTCCGGGGCAACGGCGGGCTATAGCTTCCCGAGGAAGAACTACTTCCAGGGGCGGTGGATACGACACGCCGGCTGGTGGCCCGACCGTCTGGTCCGCCTTTTTCGCCGGGGGCGAGGCGGGATGTCGCCGGCGGCGGTCCATGAGGGGGTTGAGGTCAACGGGGTCGTGGAAGACCTGAATGTCCCCCTCGAACATTTTACCGAGAGCGACCTGAGCAAAATCCTCCAGAAGATTGACCGCTACTCCAGCCTCGGGGCGAAAGAGGCCTACGACAATGGTCGCCGGGCTATGGTAGGCGGGGCGATATTCCGGGCGGGGCTGACTTTTTTCCAGGACTACATTCTCCGCCTGGGGGTTCTCGACGGTCCCCAAGGCCTGACCCTCGCTGTTACCGACTCGGCAAACAAGTTCTTCAAGTACGCCAAGTTAGCGGAGATGAGCCGAAAGAAGGCTGAAGAGTGAACGGTGAACGGAAAGCAATGACGGATATCTCATTTGTCATCGTCAACTGGAATACCAGGGAGCTTCTGAAGAATTGCCTCGAATCAGTGGTGCGAACGGTCCATGATCTGACCTATGAAGTCATCGTCGTGGACAACGCCTCTATTGATGGCAGCGTTGCCATGGTCCAGGACTTTCTTCCCCAAGTAAGGATCATTGCCAATGATAAGAACCGGGGCTTCGGGGCGGCCAACAATCAGGCCTTTCAAACCATGGAGGGAAGATACGCCCTCCTTCTGAATACGGATACGGTATTGACGGAAGATGCGGTCCGGGAGCTTTTCTCCTTTATGGAAAGTCATCCGGAAGCTGGGATGAGCTGTGGCCAGCTCCTCAATCGGGATGGCAGCAAGCAGAATTCCATTGCTCCTTTCCCCACGCTTTTTACCCTGCTGACTAATATTTCCCTCTTGGAATATCTATTCCCCGGAAAATATCCCAGCAAGCGCTATGACCATCGCCAACCCATCGCGGTGGACTCCGGAGTCGGGGCCTGCCTCATGGTGAGAAGGGCGGCGATGGATGCCGTCGGCTGGTTCGATGAGCGCTATTTTTTCTTTTTCGAAGAGACGGATTGGGCCTACCGGATGCATTTGGCGGGATGGCGGATATTTCATGTGCCCGCAGCGCGAATCTATCACTTCCAGGGACAGAGCATCGGCCCCGATATCAGGTCACGGATTGAATTCTATCGTTCCCGGTATCAGTTCTTTAAAAAATGGCACAGCCTTCCCTATTATTACCTGATCCGGCTGGTCATCTTTGGGCGCCTCCTCATAAATTGCTTCTTTACTGCCCTGACAGTCATTTTATCTTTGGGCGCCTCTCGGGGCGTTCGCGACAAGCTGCGCGTCTATTCACTTCTGGTTCGCTGGCATCTCAACCCGCTAAATTCTCCTTGACTTTTTACCACCGCTGGTCTAGAAACCGCCAATGTTCACGTGTTGAACATGAAGGAGAATCCTATTTGTCAGACACGGAATTATCGCAGCGGGACAATGAAGCAGTCCTGAAAATCCTCAAGGCCATCAAAGATGACCCAGCCCTGACCCAGCGGGAGCTTTCCTCCCATCTCAGCATGAGTCTGGGCAAGGTCAATTACCTGATCAAGTCTTTGATTCGACGTGGTCTTGTCAAGGTGGACAACTTTAAAAGTTCCAGCAATAAAATTTCCTACCTATATAAGCTGACGCCCAGCGGTATCGAGGAAAAGGCGCGGACGACGTTTTTATTTCTGAAGCGCAAGCTGGAAGAGTACGAGCGTTTGGAGATGGAAATAGGGGAACTGCGACGGGAAATCTCCACAATCGAGGTTCAGAAAGAGAACCCCGTAAGCACGGATATTAGACAATAATTATTGTTTGTCCGTGTCCGTTTACGCCTGGTGTAGCTGCCGGGAGCCATACCTTCTGGGAATCCAGAGGGCGGAGCTGTATCATGAGTGCTAAAGTTTTTTAATAATAGGTGAGACGCATGAATTTTATGGATTTAGGTGCACAGCAGCTGCGTATAAGGGATATCATTAATAAGAACATTGCAAAGGTCTTGAGTCACGGTCAATATATTATGGGGCCGGAGATTCGGGAATTGGAAGAGAAATTGGCTGCTTATGTCGGTGTCAAACATGCCGTTGGCTGCGCCTCGGGGACGGATGCCCTGCTCATGGCCCTGATGGCCTATGGCGTCGGTCCCGGCGATGCGATCTTCACGACCCCCTTTACCTTTGTCGCTACGGCGGAGGTAATCAGTCTTCTGGGTGCGACGCCGGTCTTTGTGGATATCGACCCCGTGACTTTCAATATCGATCCGGTGAAGCTGGAACAGGCTATTCTGGCATTACAGATGCGTGACCCCTCACATCACCCCCTGCCCGGGTTGATTGTTCCCGCTACCGTAGGCGGCGCCGGTATGGCTGTTGCGGCAAGCTCCAGCGCTCAATCTTTCGCCCTTCGTCCCAAGGGAATCATCGCTGTTGATCTCTTCGGCCTGCCAGCGGATTATGATGTTATCAGCGCCATCGCCCGGCGGCATGGGCTCTTTGTCATTGAGGATGCCGCCCAGTCCTTTGGCGCTGAATACCAGGGCCGGAAGGCCTGTTCCCTGGCCGATATCGCCTGCACTTCCTTCTTTCCCGCCAAACCCCTGGGCGGCTATGGCGACGGTGGAATGATATTCACCAGCGACGATGAACTGGTAAATGTTCTGCGTTCCATCCGCGTCCACGGCCAGGGGAGCGACAAGTACGAAAACGTGCGAATCGGCATCAACGGCCGCCTCGACACCCTGCAGGCGGCAATCCTCCTGGCCAAGTTCGCCATCTTCCCCGAAGAGGTGGAAATGCGACAGGCAGCGGCCGAACGTTACAGGACGTTGTTAACGGCAGATGCTTCGGCAGGCCGCACGTGGAGTAGTGCTTTGGCAGTAGTACCACCGACGGTGCCTGCGGGATATAAAAGTGTCTGGGCCCAGTATTCAATATTGGCAAAGGATGAAGGGGGCAGGGCAAGATTGCAGGAGGCCCTGAAGAGCGCCGGTATTCCTACGGCCATTTACTACCCCCGGCCTCTCCATATCCAGGGAGCCTTTGTGGCTCTGGGGTATAAACCAGGCGATTTTCCCGTCAGCGAGGAAATGGCAGGCCGTATTTTCAGCATTCCCATGCATCCTTATCTGGATGGGGGCGATCAGGAATTGATTTGCCGGAATTTAAAGTGATCGCTTTGAACAACCATAGATTTCGATGGCGACAGATAAAAATAAACAATAAAGGCACCTGTAATTGTGCGAAGCTCTCATTCTAATTTTTCAGAAACATGGCAATGACATTCAGAAACAGAATTAAAATGTTTAGAATACCCTAGAGAGAGGGAGGATCCAAGACCATGGAATCATATGTTTATATGAAAGGTTCTGACTATATAAAGGCTATCATGCACAGCAAATTGCTGATCATGGTGCTGGTTATCGCATCCGTGATCGTTGCAGGTGTCATGAGTTATTTAAAGATTCCGCCCTATAAAGTGTCCGTTTTAATAAAATCCGGACTATTTTTGAACGAAAACGGTTCTATAACCCCGCTGGTAACGCCCGTGGGACTTGAGCGGCTGATTTCGGATGGAATCTTTGACAGAGCAATCTATCAATCCGTCAAACTGGACCCTCAAAGGCCTCTTAAAATTAGAACAGTATTTCCACAGGAAACGGATGTTCTCCTGGTTATTCATGAATCGAGAGATCCTGACGTGGGGCTAAGGGTTGTTAATACCCTCATTGGACAATTGTCGAACTTTTATGAAAGGGAACAGCAGGAAAAAATACAGACAGCTTCGTCAAAGTATGTGGATTCTACAAAAAAACAGATGTCGCAAGTTGGTGTGGTCAGAATTAAAACATTGGGTGAAATAGAAATTATAAAAAGAAAGTTGACAAAGATGAAAGGGGAACCTCAGGGGGACAAGCTTGTTTATGAAGAAATGCTGATTAACTTGAGGGATAAACAAAAAGAATATCAGAACCTTGACTTGCAAATGATCCTTTTTAAAAAGCAGCTTGATACTTCGACTAAGATCATTCATGAAGGAAAATCTATTCAGGTCATTCAGGAACCGATGGTTGTGCCGAATGGGTATGAGATAAAGATTGTCCAAAATATGCTCTCTGCTGCGGTTATTTCACTCGTTATCGGCCTTTTTCTGGCATTTATCCTCTATGACTTGAGAATGAGCAGGAAATATTAGAGATTGCAATTTTAAAGACATGTATTCATTAAATCAAATCGTCTGAGTATGACGTATAAAGTAAAATGAGGGTTGAGAGCCTCTGGTCCGGTTCTGTTTTGCAAAAGACGACCCTGTTCTTGAAGATGCCTGTAAAGGGATAAAATTGTTAAATGAAGAAGCTTATCCGTAATAAGCATTTCTATTATATGCTCCTCATTGACGCTGTTTTGGTGGCTACTGCCTACATTTGCGCTTATCTACTTCGATATGAGATGCAATTACCTGCCTATGAGTGGCAACGAAACATTCAAATCTTACCGTATCTTATTTTGTTGAAGCTCTCCTGTTTTTTTATGTTTGGTCTTTACCGCGGCATGTGGCGATACACGAGCCTGCAAGATATTAAAAATGTCCTCAAAGCGATGGTTGTTTCCTCTCTGATTTTGGTCTTTGCCGTCATGTATATATACCGCTTTGAGGGATATTCCCGCGCAGTTTTCGTTATTGACTGGTTATTAACCATTCTTTTCGTGGGCGGTGTCCGTATCGGCGTGCGACTTTTCCTGGCCAACAACAATGCCTCGTTCTGGACGCCGACGAAGAAGGGACCTATAAACAAGCGAATGCTGATCATTGGCGCCGGCGCCGCCGGGGAAAAGGCAGTTCGGGAAATCATTGAAAATCCCTCGCTAAAATTGAACCCCATTGGCTTCCTGGACGATGATCCCCAGAAACAGGGGAAGGCCATTCATGGAGCCATCATTCTGGGTGCAGTGGATGAAATAGACCAGCTTTGCGAGGACTTTGATGAAATCCTCATTGCGATTCCCTCTGTGAGAGGGGAACAGATGCGAAGGATCGTGAAATTCTGTGAAGGAACGGGTAAACGTTTCCGGACGATGCCCAGTATCGGGGAGCTCATTGGCGGTAAGGTGTCAGTAAAGGCCCTGCGGGAGGTCAGTATCGAGGATATCCTGGGAAGGGAAGAGGTCCATCTGGAGAAGGACTTACTACATAAACTATATAATAAAAAACGTATCCTGATTACCGGGGCGGGCGGTTCGATTGGTAGTGAACTGGTTCGGCAGGTCTGCCAGTATAACCCGGGGGTGTTGGGGCTGATGGATTTTAGTGAATTCAATCTATTCCAGATTGACATGATGTGCCGTCAGTATTTCCCTGACATTCAGATGAAGACATATCTGACAGATATTCGTGACATACGGGCGCTCAAACAGACCATTGGCGATTTTAAGCCCGAGATTGTTTTTCATGCCGCTGCTTATAAGCACGTACCACTTCAGGAAATCCATCCCCGGGAAACGGTGTACAACAATGTTGTCGGAACCCGCAATCTGGCTCTAATGGCAACAGAATCAGGGGTGGAGCGTTTTGTGCTGGTATCGACAGACAAGGCGGTGCGACCGACGAACGTCATGGGGGCGGCAAAAAGGGTCGCGGAAATGTTCCTTGCTTCTTTGAATGACCATGCAAAGACCCGTTTTGTTTCGGTGCGTTTTGGGAATGTCATTGGAAGCTCCGGCTCCGTTATCCCGATTTTTCAGCAGCAGATCAGCCAGGGTAAACCGGTAACCGTGACCCATCCAGAGGTGACACGCTACTTTATGAGTATTCCCGAGGCGGCCCAGTTGATTTTGCAGGCAGGCGCCATGGGTCAGGGCGGTGAAGTATTCATCCTGGATATGGGCAAGCCCGTGAAAATTGTGGATATGGCCAGGGACGTAATACGCCTCCACGGCTTTGAGCCGGACCGGGATATCCCCATTGAATACATTGGCTTGCGCCCCGGTGAGAAGCTCTACGAGGAATTGATTACTATCGGCGAGGGCATCCTGCCGACCTCCCACCAAAAAATCAAGGTCATCCACGGGAACCACGGCGATATTAAGCTCCTTAGTGCCATGATTGATGAATTGATAGCTGTCGCCGATACCTTCGATCCTGAAGCCATTAAACGAGAGCTACAAAAAATTGTACCTGAATTTACACCTCAAACATCAATGAGATCAAAGAAGAGTAAAAAAGAGGAGGCACTTTGAATTCAACATTGGAGAACGACATAAACTCAGAAGAAGAAATGAATCTTTACGATTATTGGAAAGTCCTTGTAAAAAGGAAAAATATGTTTATAAGTATATTTCTCGTTCCATTAGTGATAGCAACCATCGTAAGTTTCAGTGTTCCTCGCTATTACTTAGGTGAAGCTGAAATAAGCTATCCCGCATCGCATGTACCACCTGCCCCAAATATTATTAATCTTATTGGGAATATTGATGATACCAAAAAAGTTAAAATATTTACAAATAACCCGGACGCAGTTAAAAGCGTCCTGATATCAATTTCTAAAACGTCCAATGATAAAATAAAAATTATTGTCGACGCCAAAACATCCGATGTTATTCCGCAGGCTTTCAAAGACATACTTGCTTATATTAATAATTTGCCGGAAATCAAGGGAGAGATTGCAAGAATAAAAGAAGAAAACAATTCTAAAATAAAGAATCTTACAGAAGTCAAGAAGGAAAATCTTATTTTCTTGAACCAAATTACAGATATGATAAAAAAAAGAAAATTGTTTATTAATATTAATCCGGCTGACTTAATTAGGAAAGATGGTGATCTATCTATAGAAATTGCGAATCTCCAGAAAGCAGAAGTGAAATCTGGAACACTCAGCCCACTATCTATTACCATACAACCTTCAAATTTACAGATAAGGAAGATAATCATCAGTACAGGCGCTCTAAGCCTTGTTGCCGCTATATTTGTCGTTTTTTTTCTTCTCGATTACATTGAACGGATTAAAGCGCGTGAGAATAAATAAAAGAGGCTACCATGACTCAAGCGTATGAAAAGGAACAACTTTGTCGGATTCCCATTGTCGACTTCAAACCGGACTCCGACCAGCCATGGAAGGTCATCGACCCCAATACCCTCAGCCAGCTGGCGGGACAAATTTTTGTTCGCGAGGTAGTTTAGCCAGTAAAATAAAAGTTTCCAGAGCGCCGGATCTCATCATAGAAAAAAGGCATCCGTCAATGACACTGGAAAATAAATATCGGATCATCATCATAGCCAAACCCATCAAAAGCAGTGGAAACCACAAAAGAATTAAAGCAAATTAAAAGACAATCCTCTCGCAAGAAGGTTGTCTTCGTTTACGGTAACTTTAATATCATTCACCCCGGCCATCTGCGTCTGCTGCGGTTTGCCAAGGAATGCGGTGATTATCTGGTAGTAGGCGTCCTGGATGATAAAGCCCCCGGTTCGTTTATTGACGAGAAATTGCGTCTGGAGGGATTGCAAGCCATAGCATGGGTTGATTATGCCTTTATCCTGCGCAAAGCTCCCTTGGCATTTATTGAGAGATTAAAGCCTGCTTTTGTCGTAAAAGGAAAGGAGCACGAAGAAAAAGAAAACCCGGAAAAAGATGTGCTCAACCAATATGGCGGCAAATTGATATTCGGTTCTGGTGAAATCAGTTTTTCCTCCGTTGATTTAATGAACACGGAGTGGAAAGAATTATCCATCTCGTCCATTAAAAAACCTGCTGACTATCCCAAAAGACATAAATTCAGTTTTAGTGAGTTAATCGAAATCAGCGACAGAATGAAGGGGCTTAAGGTATGTGTCTTAGGTGATACCATCGTTGATGAATACATTACCTGCGATGCCATCGGAATGTCTCAGGAAGATCCCACCATAGTTGTCACACCCGTGGCGCGGGAGAAATTCATTGGCGGCGCTGGCATCGTTGCCCTCCATGCAAGGGGTCTGGGTGCGGATGTCCAGTTTTTTTCCGTAGCAGGTAAGGATGAAGCGCAGAATTATGCTCAAAAACGTTTAGAATCACAGGGAGTTAATGTCCACCTGTTCCAGGATGAAAGCAGACCGACCACTCTGAAACAGCGGTTTCGTGCCAAACAAAAAACATTATTGAGGGTGAGTCATTTGCGGCAACATTCCATATCCGCCGAGATCAGGGAGCAATTTTACAGAGAAATATCGGATGTCCTCGCCGGGATTGAGTTAGTCATATTTGCCGACTTCAACTACGGCTGTTTGCCGCAAGCGCTGGTGGATCAGGTCACGGCTATTTGTGATCAAAAAGAGATCATGATGGTCGCGGACAGCCAATCCTCCTCCCAAATCGGAGACGTCTCGCGCTTTAAAAAGATGACCCTTGTGACACCCACCGAGCGGGAGGCGCGCTTTGCCGTTCACGATTTTGAGTCGGGCCTGGTGGTCCTTGCCGAAAAATTGCGCAGGAAATCGGCCACAAGAAATGTAATCATCACGCTGGATGAAGAAGGGGTGCTCATTCATGCTGAAACCGAACAAGAAGGAGACTGGTTGACCGACAGGCTTCCCGCCTTCAACACCGCACCAAAAGATGTGTCCGGCGCCGGCGATTCCTTCTTAACATGCACCGCCATGGCCATGGCGGTAGGGGCCGATATTTGGAAGAGTTCCTATCTTGGCTCCCTTGCCGCTGCCTGTCAAGTTGGCCGTATCGGCAATATTCCTCTTGCCCCCAAGGACATCAAAGCAGAAATAAACGGGTTTAATCTGGTCTGATCAATGAAAGCGCTTCTTCTTGCCGCCGGTTTAGGCACCCGATTACAGCCCTTGACAGATAATATCCCCAAATGCCTCATAGCGATTGACGATAAGCCGCTCTTAGAGTACTGGATCACCATACTGCACAAGGGTGGTATTTACCCACTTTTAGTGAATCTCCATCACCATGCAGATAAAGTGGCAAATTTTATCAACAATAGCCCATATCATGAATTCGTAACCACGATCTATGAGGAACAACTGTTTGGAACAGGGGGGACCCTTCTAAAAAACAGGAGTTTCTTTGACGATGAACCAAAGGAACCGTTAATGCTTGTCCACGCCGATAACCTGTCCATATTCGATGTGCAAGCATTCGTGAATAGCCACTTGAACCGACCTGCCGGTTGCGAGATTACAATGATGACATTCAAGACTTCTACGCCCCATACCTGCGGCATCATTGAAACCGATGAGAGGGGTTGCGTCCAGGCATTTCACGAAAAAGTTGCCAATCCACCCGGCGACATAGCAAATGGAGCCGTCTATATAGTGGAGCCATCTATATTCAATTATCTCGAAGGTCTGCACAAGGAATTTATTGATTTCAGCACCGACGTGATTCCTTACTATATGGGTCGCATTTGTGCGTTTCACAACGATGTGTATCACAGGGACATCGGAACAATAGAGAGTTATGAAATGGCGTGTCAGGAATTTCCTGAAATCTCGAGTAAAAACAGCAATATTGCAGCTAAAATCGTAGGAGAATAATGAGCTGGTCATCAAACATCATTGAAATCGGGGAATGTCTTCAAGCCATGTCGGCGTCGCTCAGTGGTAACAGTGATATCCTCGTAGATGAAGCCTTTGGCAAGTGGACAGATTTGACCGTTCACATCAGAGCACAGAAAAGCACCGTATTCCTGATCGGGAATGGTGCCAGCGCCTCGATGGCCAGTCATGTCGCCGCTGACCTGGCTAAGAATGCCCATGTACACACAGAGGTATTTACGGATCTGTCTTTGATTACCGCCATCGCTAATGATATTTCTTATGAAGAAGTATTTGCGGAACCGTTACGAAGGCGGCTGAAAAATGGCGATATGTTGGTGGCGATCAGCAGTTCAGGTCAATCCAGAAATATTTTACAGGCCGTAGCGACAGCAAAACCCCTTGGCGCTATAGTGATTACCCTGTCTGCCATGAAAACTGAAAATCCCCTCCGTTGCGAGGGAGAGTTGAACTTGTACGTACCCGCGCAAACTTACGGTATGGCTGAAACCTGCCATGCGGCGATCCTGCATTATTGGATTGATAAAATCATCCTGCAAAGTCAGACGACATAGGAAAGGGCCAAACTGTACATGGAGAAGATAATCGTTATTGGGAGCAATTCTTTCTCGGGGGCACATTTTGTTGATTACGCCCTGGAACAGGGGGCGGATGTCATTGGTATCAGCCGTTCTCCGGAACCTCACCCCGTCTTTCTGCCTTATAAAAAGAGGAAGAATCCGTCATTTCGATTTTATAAGATGGATCTAAATCAAGATCTACCGGTAATCATGAAAATTTCAGACGAGTTTGAACCGGATTATGTTGTTAATTTTGCCGCCCAAAGCATGGTCGCGGAAAGCTGGCAGCACCCGGAACACTGGTTTCAAACCAATGCCGTTGCTACCATCAAGCTTCATGATGCGTTGCGAAAACGATCCTACCTCAAAAAATACGTTCATATCTCCACGCCGGAAGTCTATGGGTCTTGCGAGGGATTGGTGAAGGAAAACAGCAACTATCAACCCAGCACCCCGTATGCCGTCTCCAGGGCCGCCACGGATATGAGCCTGATGAGCTTCTGCAAGGCCTACGATTTCCCCGTTGTCTTCACCCGCGCCGCCAATGTCTATGGTCCGGGGCAGCAGCTTTACCGGATTATCCCCCGGACCGTTCTTTTCTTTCTTATCGGCAGAAAATTACAGTTGCATGGCGGCGGCCATTCTGTGAGATCATTCATCCATATTCGTGACGTTGCCGACGGAACGCTCCGGGTGGCGCGCCAGGCGTCTCCCGGCGAAATCTACCATTTCTCAACGTCAAGAAACATTTCAATACGTGAGCTTGTGGAAATGATTGCTGCCCAGCTCGGCTTGTCTTTTGCCGATCAAGTCGAAGTTGTGGGAGAACGCCTTGGCAAGGATGCGGCCTATCTTTTAGACAGCTCCAGCGCCAGAGAAAAACTGGGCTGGCAGGATCTGATAACTCTTGAACAGGGAATCGAAGAGACAATCGACTGGGTTCGCGATAATCTTGAAGAGATCAAAAAGCAGCCCTTTGACTATATCCATAAACCTTAAGGAGATCTTATGCACATTTTAGTGACAGGCGGTTGCGGTTACATCGGATCGGTCTTGACGCCAAAACTGTTAAGCCAAGGCCACCAGGTTACAGTTTTCGATATCATGTGGTTCGGCAGGCATTTTGCCGATCATGAAAACCTTCACGTCATCCAGGGCGATGTCAGAGATGTGGAATTTGTTCCCATGGAAGGCATAGACTCCATCATCCATCTGGCCAACATCGCCAACGACCCCTGTGGGGAACTCAATGCCAAGCTATCTTGGGAGGTCAATGTCCTGGCCACAATGGGTCTCGTGGAAAAGGCAATCGCACACAAGGTCAAACAGTTCATCTTGTCCAGCTCCGGAAGCGTCTATGGTGTGAAAGAAGAAGACGATGTCACCGAAGAACTTTCCTTGGTTCCCATCACCGATTACAACAAAACGAAAATGATCAGCGAACGCGTCCTTCTCAGTTACAAGGATCAGATAACCGTTCAATGCATCCGCCCAGCCACAGTTTGCGGATACTCGCCCCGCATGCGCCTCGATCTTTCTGTGAACATGCTTGCCATGCAGGCCCTTGTCAATGGCCGTATCACCGTTTTCGGAGGCGATCAGACCCGTCCCAATATCCATATCCAGGACATTACCGATGTATTTATCCATTTTTTGAATCATCGTGAGCAAGCGCCGGGCGTCTATAATGCCGGCTTTGAAAACATTTCCATCCTCGATATTGCCAAACGGGTAACTGAACATGTACCAGCGGAAATTATTGTCTCTGAATCCAACGATCCGCGCTCCTACCGGCTTAATGCCGATAAGCTGTTATCAATCGGTTTCAAACAAAAACATACGGTTAATGATGCTATCCAAGAAATCATTGGAGCCTATCGAAATGAGAAATTAGCCGACCAAGATCTTTGGTATAATATTAGAACCATGATGAAAATTGACAATCTCGGGTGAGCCCGGTGGATGAAATAAAGATCGATCGACTTGAGCAGATAGGCCGGGAAATCCGGGGGATGCTGGTGGAGATGTCTCATCGAACCGGAGGCGCTCATCTGGGGTCGGCTCTCTCCTGTGTTGATATGCTGGTAGCGCTCTACTGGCAAAAAATGGCTATTGATCCCCAGATGCCTGACGATCCCTTGCGAGACCGATTCATCCTTAGCAAAGGGCATGCGGCAACGGCTCTGTATGCGACACTGGCCAAGAGAGGGTTCATTCCCATGGATCTGCTGGAAACCTATGCCCGGCATGGCAGCTGCTTGGCGGAACATCCGGGCCCACGATGTGCGCCTGGTGTGGAAGCGGCGACAGGGTCCTTGGGCCACGGTTTATCCCTGGGGCTTGGGATCGCTTTGGCCGGGCGGATTCAGGAGCAATCCTACAATGTCTATGTCCTCATGAGCGATGGTGAATGTAACGAGGGATCCGTCTGGGAAGCGGCCATGTTTGCCCCGGCCCGGCGGCTATCCAATCTGGTCGCCCTGATCGATTTCAATAAATGGCAGGCTACGGGCCGAAGCCGAGAGATCATGGCCATTGATCCATTAAGAGAAAAATGGGAGGCCTTCGGCTGGAGCGCCTATGAGGTGGATGGACATGATCTGGGGGCGCTTATCAAAATCTTTAAAAGCCTTCCTGACGGGAGCGGCAAGCCGACAGTGATCATTGCTCACACGGTGAAGGGTAGAGGCATCTCTTTCATGGAGGATGACAATAACTGGCACTACCGCATTCCCACCGCAGAAGAGGTTCAAAAGGCGAAAAAGGAGTTGCGACTGTTATGAGAAACGCCTTTGCTCAGGAATTGACGAGATTAGCGAAAGAGGATCGACGTATCGTTCTGTTGTCCGGTGATATTGGAAACCGGCTTTTTGATGACTATAAAGATAATTGCCCCGACCGATTCTACAATTGCGGCGTTGCCGAAGCGAACATGACCAGTATGGCTTCAGGTATGGCCATGTGCGGTCTGCGGCCCGTCACCTACACCATTACATCTTTTAATACGCTCCGATGTCTTGAACAGATCAAGATCGATATCGCCTATCATCATCTGCCGGTGATTATTGTAGGTGTCGGGAGCGGTCTTTCCTATGCAGAACTGGGGGCGACTCATCATTCCTGCGAAGATATAGCCTATCTGCGGGCCTTGCCGAATATGCAGATTATCGCCCCTGTCGATCCGAGGGAAGTTCGATTAGCGTTACGGGCAGCGCTGCAGCAGGATCATCCTGTTTATCTGCGTTTGGGCAAAAAAGGGGAGCCTGCCATTCATGATCAGGAACCGCCGTTTAGGATAGGCAAGGGAATTGTGCTTCGCGAGGGGAAAGATGTCTGCCTCCTGGGGACCGGCACGATCATGCCTGTGGTGCTGGATGCGGCGACCGAGCTTGAAAAGCGGGGAATCTCCTCTCAGGTCGTGGATTTTCATACCATCAAGCCGTTGGATGAACCCCTGTTGGCGCAGATAAGTGCACAAGTCCGGCTGGTCGTTACGGTAGAGGAACACAACCTTGCCGGCGGTTTTGGCAGCGCCGTGGCGGAATGGTTTTGCAAAGGGCCTTCGAAACGGGCACGCCTGCTATGCAAAGGGGTTCCGGACCAATTCTTTTGTATGGCGGGGAATCAGGACTATGCACGCGAATATTTCGGCCTTACGCCTGAAGGTATTGCCGACGATATAGAGAAAAAAATGAACGAGTTCCAATGATCATCGGTATTGATTTCGACAACACGATTGTTTGTTACGATGAGGCATTTCATCGAGCCGCTTGCGAGGGGGGGCTCATTCCAGCCGATATCCCTGCGACGAAGGAGCAGGTTCGCGATTATCTCAGAAACATTGGGCAGGAAGATAGCTGGACCGAGTTGCAGGGGTATGTGTATGGCTCTCGGATGGATATGGTCGAGCCTTTTTCGGGTGTTACTGAATGCATCAGATTCTTGATGAGTCAAGGTGCGGATGTCTACATCATCAGTCACAAGACACTGTACCCCTACCGCGGGGCTCGTTATAATCTGCACGATGCGGCGCGAAGCTGGCTGTTGAAAAGCTGTTTCCTCCGAGATGCGGGGCTTGACATGCACCAGGTGTTTTTTGAGACGACAAAAGATGAAAAACTGGCAAGGATCGGCAACATGGGGTGTACGCATTTCATCGACGATCTTCCCGAGATCTTTTCAGCAGATGGCTTCCCCCCCCAGACGACACCTCTCCTGTTTGCACCCGAAAATCAAGCCGGCGGGAAAGGTATGCTGACATTTGTTTCCTGGAAGGACATTGCCGCGTACTTTCGGGGATCTGATGCCGGATAGGCCGGTCAAGTCGCCCATGGGGGTCCGTTCCCGAGCGGCACGGCTCCTGTCCGAAATCGGTTGCGAGTCAAATGTGGAATTGTTCCCGCTGGGTGCGGGAGGGAACAACAGGGTTTACCGGGTTGAAACCAATTCACACACTTACGTCCTCAAAGAGTATTTTCGTCATCCCGGGGATATCCGTGACCGCCTGGGTGCGGAGTTTGCTTTTGTGCAATTTGCATGGGCAAGAGGCATACGATGCATTCCCGAGGCGATTGTCAGCGATACATCGGCAGGGCTTGGCCTTTTCAGCTTTATTGAAGGAGACCGGATAGCGCCGGGGTCGTTTTCCGGGGCAGAAATCCAAGAGGCATTGGAATTTGTCATGTCATTGAACCGTTGCCGCCATATTCAGGAAGCACGACAGCTCCCTGATGGTTCCGAGGCCTGTTTTTCAATTGATCAGCATTTTGATTTAATTCAAAGAAGACTTTTCCGTTTAAGCGGGATCGTTCCCGCATCTCCTGTTGATCATGAGGCTTTGGTTTTTGTTCGCGAAACACTGTCAGCTGCCTTCGAGGCGTTGAAAGAACGTATTCTGGTGGATTTGACGGAGAAGAGGATTGCACATGATGTTGAGTTACTGAAGGGGGAACGGGTCATCTCGCCGTCCGATTTTGGCTTTCACAATGCCCTTCGCCGACCCGACGGAACGCTTACCTTCCTTGATTTTGAATATGCAGGTTGGGATGACCCGGCCAAGCTAACGGGGGATTTTTTCAGTCAGGTTGAAGTACCGGTGCCTATCATCTATCAAGATGAAGTGTTAACCGCGATCTCCGGCATTCTGCCGGAACGTGAATTGGCTCTGAGAAGGATGAACCTCCTGTTGCCAATCTATCGAATTAAATGGTGCTGCATCCTGCTGAATCATTTTCTGCCGGTAGATTCGGAGAGAAGAGCCTTTGCCCAAGGCGATGCGGAAGGACGAAAAAAAGAACAGATCAACAAGGCTCAAAAGCTGTTTGCATCTCTTGAGCAGTCTATGGCCGGAACATTGAGGAATTAAGTTATGGCCTACATCGATTTTTTATCTGTGATTCACAAAAGTACGGCGAGGGATTACCTTGGCAGAGTCAACGACCCGGAGTACCCGAAGGCCAAAGCGGCAGGGCTGGCCAAGAAATGGGATTTCGACTATTGGGATGGAGACCGGCGCATCAACTACGGTGGTTATCGCTATATGGAGGGGCGCTGGGAAAAGGTTGCCCATGCCATGGCGGATCACTATGGACTCAAGGCCGGTGACAAAATTCTCGATATCGGTTGTGGCAAGGGGTTCCTTCTTTTTGACTTTACCAAAGTCGTTCCCGGCATTGAAGTTACGGGTATAGACATATCAGACTATGCCATCCAGAATAGCAAGGAAGAGATAAGAGATCAACTTCAAGTCCGCAATGCGACAGCGTTGCCGTTTCCGGACAGATCATTCGACTTTGTATACTCTCTGAACACCATGCATAACCTTCATTGTTACGAACTGGACAAAGCATTGCGTGAGATGCAGCGGGTCGGCAAAGAGCACAAATATCTCTGTGTTGAATCCTATCGGAACGAGATGGAGAAAACCAACCTGCTTTATTGGCAGGTAACCTGCGAGGCATTCAACACCCCGGAAGAGTGGCAATGGTGGTTTGATCTGTGCGGCTATACCGGTGATTATTCGTTTATCTACTTTGAGTGATTTTGAACAGCATACCCGTTCCCGCTATTTGGTGGTTGGTGGGGAGGGACAAGTAGGGTCGAGGCTGGTTTCGCATTTTAAAGAAAACAACCAATACGTTTTCTCGACAGTTTTTTTTAAAGATCAGATCGGTGAAGATGAAGTTTTTCTCGATCTCAGCAAAGATTTTTCCGAAAAATCCATTCCTGGCCGTTTTGATGTGGCTTTTCTTTGTGCTGCCCTGACATCGACAGAATTGTGCAGAGCCCAGCCCCTCATAACCAGGAAAGTCAATGTCGATAATACGCTGGCGCTGGCCCGCCAATTGTCAAAGCATGGGACGGCCCTGTTTTTCCCTTCAACCAACCTGGTTTTTGATGGCAGCCTTCCCTTCCGGAAGGCCCATGATCCGGTCAATCCCTCTTGTGAATATGGGCGGCAAAAGGTTGAAACGGAATGCGGATTGGCTGAGCTGACGGATCGCTTGGCCATTATCCGCTTTACCAAGATCATCGCTTCCGGGATGGTGCTTCTTCAGAATTGGGTTTCTGATCTTCGTCAGGGTAAGATAATTCATCCCTTTTCCGATATGGTACTTGCTCCGGTTTCTCTCCGCTATGCTGCGGAAGCGATTGTGAAGATCATGCAGGGGGAGAATTATGGACTTTGGCAGGTTTCTGCCAAGGCAGATGTGACCTATGAGGAAATGGCAAGGTATTTGGCTCAGAAAATGGGGGTATCACAAAAATTGATCAGGCCTGTCCAGGCTACCCAATCCGGGCTTGTGCTCCAGTCGATTCCCCCATTTTCAACACTGGATACCTCCCGATTAAATGATGAACTGGGTTTGGAGTCGCCGGATGCCTGGGAAGCCCTCGATGAGTTTATAAAGGTTCAAGTGAAAAATGGTTGATATCATTGGCGCACATTATCAATGTCATGTTTGCGGGGAAAAAGATGTGTCCGTCCTGCTAGGTTTTGAAGACTTTGCGCTGGTGACATCTGATTGCCGTCCGTGGAAAAGAGGCGGGAAGCTTGGCGTTTGCCGGTCATGCTGTTTCGTCCAGAAAATTACTGATGACGTTTTTCGGAAAGATTGTGAGGAAATATACGGGACTTATTCTGTTTATTATCAGGCTGGTGGGCAGGAACAGCGGGTCTTCGAACAGTCGCGCGGTCTTTCCTGCTCCCGCTCGGAATCGATTCTGATTCAATTACAGGGCAGAGAGGCCATTCCTGTTGCGGGGAAAATGCTCGATATCGGGTGTGGAAACGGGAATCTTTTAAAGTCCTTTTCAAAATATTGTCCTTCGTGGAACTTGTCTGGATTGGAATTTGATGAAACGAACAGGGAACAGATCGAACAGATAGATCATGTCCATGCCTTTTATTCCTGTGAGCTGACGGATGTTACCGGACGGTTTGATTTAATTTCCATGATTCACTGCCTGGAGCATATCATTGATCCCGTTACGTTCCTGCTCAATGTCCGGGAAAAACTGAACCGCCAGGGCTTGTTGCTCATAGAAATTCCGACCTACACCCAGAATCCTTTCGATCTGATCATTGCCGATCACTGTACGCATTTTGATATGAGAAGTATCACTCATTTGCTGAAATTATGTGGATTTGAGCCCATTATCCAATTGACCGACTGTGTTCCCAAGGAAATAACGGTGCTTGCCCGTGTCATGGAGGTAATAGACAAAAGGGCGCTGACCGGGGAAGAAACCTGTTTACAAGAGCGTCTCTCAGAAACGATTGCCTGGTTGCGGGAAAACCTTGCAGTTGCCTCCCATATGGCAGAGAGAGGGCCATTGGGGATATTCGGAACCTCCATTGCCGGTACCTGGATGTATAATGAAATGCCGAACCAAATCAGCTTTTTTGTCGATGAGGATCCCAACCGGATAAACAAGCTTTTTTTGGATCGAAAAGTGTACCATCCGCAGGACATACCTGCCGATGGACAGGTATTTATTCCGCTGCCCCACGAGATAGCCAGAGAAATATCGGCGAGAATGAAGCTGAAGGACCGGTTTTTTATCCCGCCACCTTTTTGATGTACCGATTAAAACTGCACATGGACTACTTATTACAAATTTATAACTTCTGAAAAGATAAAGGAGCAAATGATGGAATCCTTATATAAAGTTCCCCATCGGAGAATTGATAAAGTTCCCGAATTTTTACGTCCCCTTGTATTATGGCTGAAAAGTATCATTGTTCATCAAAAACTGTCGGAGTCAGAAATGGAGGTCAACAGGAAATTGGCCTTTGGGGTTGAATATGCTTTCGGCGCTGATGTTGAGGGGGATATTGCAGAATTCGGGACCATGACCGGAAGAACAGCGAGGGTTATATCTGAAACCTTGTCAAAATTTGATTCCAATAGCGGCGCGAAAAAGAAAATTCATCTCTTTGATAGCTTTATGGGGCTGCCTGAAGCTGAATCCAATATTGACATAGATTCGCCCCATGTCAAATCAGGGGTCTGGAGTATGGGGACATGTCGAGGCGTGAGTAAAAGCGAGTTACGCAACATGTGTGAGAAGTTTCTCAGTGCCGACAGAGTTGTTATTTATGACGGCTGGTTCAAAGATACCCTGCGTGCAATATCGCCTGAAACAAAATATTCCATGGTTCATATTGATTCGGACCTTTATCAATCTGCCATAGAAGTGCTTTCCTATTTGTTTGAAAAAAGAGTCATTCAGGATGGTACGGTCCTCTTTTTTGATGATTATAACTGCAACGGATCTTCGCCTGATTTTGGCGAACGCAAGGCATGGGAGGAAACGATAAAGCGATTTTCAGTCCATTATACTGATTGTGGAGAATATGGCTGGGCGGGAAGAAAATTTATTGTTCATTCTTATGATTAGTCGCGATAAAGCTTAAGCGACGTCAATTTGTATGGGGAAAATATCAGATATTGAGGTTGGAGATGGTACCGAAAATCATGCGTGCGGCAATACTTCTGGAACAATGTAAGCCTCTGGTGATCGATGATGTAGAATTGCCCCGGACACTGGGTTATGGGCACGTTCTGGTGCGCGTCTTATACAGTGGCATCTGCGGTTCCCAGATTGGCGAAATTGACGGCGTCAAAGGGGAGGATAAGTATCTTCCGCACCTGTTGGGGCACGAGGGGTCCGGCGAAGTCCTGGATGTCGGTCCCGGGGTCTCGCATGTCAGGCAGGGTGATCATGTTGTTATGCATTGGCGTCAAGGGCAAGGAGTCAATGCTGTTCCTCCCCTGTATAAATGGCAGGGGAAGCCATTGAATGCCGGTTACGTAACGACATTTAATGAGTATGCCGTTGTTTCCGAAAACCGCCTGACAGCAATTCCGAAGACTTTTGATCTTAAACTGGCTACGCTTTTCGGTTGTGCCCTGACGACGGGTCTGGGGGTTGTCGTCAATAATGCGAAGATCAAAATTGGGGAATCGATTGTTGTATTTGGCGCCGGTGGGGTTGGTCTTAATGTCATTCAGGGCGCTGCCATGACTTCGGCATATCCGATTATCGGCGTTGATTTATATGAGAACAAACTGAAATTGGCAAAGGCCTTTGGGGCGACCCATCTTATTGATGGGAAAAAGGAAGATGTGAAAGCCGAAATTCTGAAAATAGTCGGTTCGCAGGGTGCCGATGTCGTGGTAGAAAATACGGGGAACACGGATGTCATCTCTATGGCTTATGAGCTGACCCACCCACAGGGCAGAACAATTCTCGTCGGTGTTCCCCGCAAAGAAAAGCGGATTTCCATTTATTCATTGCCGCTGCATTTCGGAAAGATTCTCACAGGTTCTCATGGTGGTGAATCGGATCCAACCATCGATATTCCCAAATATGTCCGGTTAGCTGACGCAAAAAAACTCAGGCTGGCTGGTTTGATTACGGATAGATTTTCTCTGGAAGACATCAATCATGCTTTGGGAAAAATGCGTTCCGGCAAAATAACCGGGCGGTGCCTGATTGAAATGGATAAATAGCTTTCTTGTCTGCTGGTCACAACCAAATATCCTTTGCAAAGGTATATACATATGAAAAATAAACGCACAACCCGTGAGCCTCAGTATCAGATTTGTATTGATTTAATCGATAAGTTTGGTGCGTCTGGATTTGGTCTGATGAGTAACCAGGTCTGGCAAGAAGATCCTAAACGTCTGGTCTTCATGCTTTCAAGATACAAGTTCGTCTCAAAAATGTTGAGCGGTGGGAAGAATGTTCTGGAAATAGGTTGTGCAGATGCCTTTGGAACGCGAATAGTTCTTCAGGAAGTTGATCGCCTGACTGCGATTGATTTTGATCCGGTGTTTGTTGAAGATGCCATTTCACGAAAAACCCTGGCCTGGGAATTCGAGTGTCTGGTCCATGATATCCTGGAGAAGCCGGTTGACGGGATTTTTGATGCCGCATATTCTCTGGATGTTCTGGAGCATATTCCGAAAAACCGCGAGAAAGCTTTTATCTCCAATATAATCCATTCGCTTACTGATCATGGTGTCCTCATCATCGGGACACCATCCATTCAATCCCAGATCTATGCCTCTGTGCCCAGTAAAGAAGGCCATATTAACTGTCAGGATCATGCATCCCTGAAGGATCTCATGTCGAAGTTCTTTCACAATGTTTTCGTCTTCTCTATGAACGATGAGGTTGTCCATACAGGATTTTATCCCATGGCTCATTATTATTTCGCTCTGTGTTGTTCAAAAAAGAACCCGGCTTGAACGAAAATTGAGAATGCATCTCATGGTATTGGAAAGCAGAGTATTATCCCTGATTGAGGCAATGCATAAAAAGAGAGATACTTATTACAGCGGATCTACACAAATTAACTCTTCACTCTGTTAGCTTGAAAATCCGTGCTCTACTCCGCCGTTTTCAAGTTGATCGTGCCGTTTTTTTTGGACTATTAACAAGGGTGTGGGGGCTTTGTGCCGGCCCGGTTACAGCCATTCTCATCGCTACAAAATTTAGCCCAGAACTTCAAGGTTACTATTACACGTTTGCAACGATCCTGGCTCTTCAGGTTTTTGTCGAATTGGGACTGGGAACCGTTATCGTCCAATTTGCCAGCCATGAATGGTCAAAGTTGGAGATGGATCCATCAGGGCATATTTCCGGCGACGGGGATGCTCTTTCACGCCTTGTCAGTATAGCCAACATTGCGGCCAGGTGGTATTTAATCGGGGCGATTCTGGTCATCATTGGTCTGGGAATCGGGGGATACGTCTTCTTCTCCGGATCTCCAAGCTTTATGATAAACTGGCCTTTACCATGGTTTCTTTTATGCCTTACAACAGGAATGACGATATGCCTGGTGCCTGTATGGTCCATGCTTGAAGGTTGCAATCAGGTTGCCCGACTTTATACCTTCCGCTTTTTTCAGGGGGCGATAACCACAATCACAGTCTGGGTCGCAATTCTTAGCGGCGCTGAGCTTTGGACGGCTTCGATATCCGGTATTGTAGCATTTCTTTGTTCGGTATTTTTCTTAAAGCGAAGCTATTGGTATTTTCTGAAAACTTTCTTTCTTTCAAAACCCGGTGGCGCAAGGATCCAATGGCGCACAGACATGTTGCCCATGCAATGGAGAATGGCCGTTTCCTGGATCAGCGGATATTTTTGTTTCTCCCTGTTCATCCCGGTTCTGTTTAAATTTCATGGTCCGGTTGTTGCCGGTCAGATGGGTATGACATGGAGTATTGTCGGAATGATGGGGGCGATATCAGGATCATGGCTTTCACCTCGCGTCCCTGTATTCGGCATGTTGGTTGCGCAGAAAAAATACGATGAACTCGACAGGCAGTTTTGGCAGGTGCTAAAGATAGTTGCCGGTATTACAGCATTTCTGGCTTTATTAATCTGGTGTTTTGTTTTTATGCTAAATATTCTAGATTACAAAATCGCGGTACGTTTTGCTTCCCGTATGATTCCTCCACTGCCAACAGGATTGTTTCTGCTGGCACAGTTCATCCTGATAGCATTAATGCCGTTTGCAAACTATTTGCGTGCTCATAAAAAAGAACCGCTCATGTTAATGTCAATTATATCTGCCTTGTTGATCGGTCTTTCCACGGTTACCCTCGGGAAATATTATTCGGTGACAGGTATGGCGTTGGGCTATTTGTTTTTAAATATCATGTTAGTACCCATTGTATTTTTAATATGGTACCGTTGCCGAAAAGTTTGGCATGCTCAATAATATGGCTAGGATCAAACATTATATAAAGTATAATGTTTGGGAGAATATTCAAAAAACTATCAGGACCGAAGGTGTTTTTTCATGTTTAAAAAAAGCTCTTTTTTTTATCATCGGGCGCTTGATGGGTCTGCTTGCATATCCTGTTTGCCGGATGATGAATGTCAAGTTCATCCCGGTACATATAGCCGCGATAGGGCATCTGGCGGGAGAGATTGAACTGTATGTTAAAGAGGGCGCCTTGGGATTACGCCCTCTGTATAAAACAATATTGTTCGCATACCGTAAAAATGTGGCGAATCCCCATCTCCTGAGTTATTGGAAGAAATATGTATATGTCATAGAGAATCCGGTTCTTTGCTTTTTATTGGGTCCATTGAGAAGAAGCGGTCTTGTGCGGTATCATGTAGAGAAATATTTCTGTGGCGACTATTCGAGCGCAGCTTATCCGACGATCCAAGGGCAATACCATGGTCGGTCGCCCGTATTGTCCTTGACTGATTTCGACCGTGAGCGAGGTTGGTCGGCGTTGCGGGAACTGGGGGTTCCAAAAGATCCATGGTTTGTCTGTGTCCATTGTCGGGAAGGCGGGTCGCTAGGGCTCAGGCAGGGCCAGATGCACCGTGATGTTGATATTAATAGTTATCTTCCTGCGATGGAAGAAATTACCAGAAGAGGTGGTTGGGTTATTCGTATGGGGGATGCGGCGATGAAACCGATTCCCGTGATTAAAAATGTTATTGATTATGCTCATCTGGATATTAAAAGCGACTGGATGGATGTATTCCTTTGCGCAAGCTGCAAGTTTTATTTTGGAAGCAATTCTGGATTATTGAATTTGTCGAGTGTATTCGGCGTATCGAATTCCGTTGCCAATATCGCAGGACCTTTCTCGGCCGTTTTGCTCTATGGACCTGAAGACATCGGGATTCCAAAACTTCTATGGTCTTTAAAAGAGAATCGGTATCTGAGTTTCAGGGAAATCTTATCATCTCCTGTGGGCAATTTCCGGGAAGATTATCTATTTGCCGAGCATGGCATCCGTGTTGTTGATAATTCTCCAGAGGATATAAAAGCTATCGCAATGGAGATGTTGGACAGACTTAATGGAAAAATTCAGTATTCAGATGAAGATGAACGCATGCAGGAGGACTTCAAGTCCCTGATGAATCCATCTCACTTTTCCTATGGTGCGGTTTCGCGTGTGGGAAGGGATTTCCTTCGTAAATATAAATATCTGCTATACGATCGATAAAATGGAATTTATTAAAACACCTCTTGGAGGAGCTTTTGTATTAGAGATGGAGCGGTTGGGCGATGACAGGGGGTTTTTTGCACGCAGTTGGTGTAAAAAGGAATTTGAATCCCATGACGTTAATCCAGATCTTGTGCAATGTAGTGTTTCCTTCAATAAGAGGAGAGGCACTTTGCGGGGTATGCATTATCAAGTCAAACCCTATGAAGAGGCCAAACTCGTCAGGTGTACCATGGGTGCCATATGGGATGTCATCGTTGACATGAGGCTTGATTCTCCCACTTTCAAAAAATGGTTCGCAACGGAGTTAAGCGCAGAAAATCGCCTGATGTTGTATATCCCGGAAGGATTTGCCCATGGCTTTCTTACGCTTGAGAACCATTCGGAAGTATTTTATCAGATTTCCGAATTTTATCACCCCGAGTGTGCCAGAGGGGTGAGATGGAATGACCCGGCATTCAATATAGAGTGGCCGGATGCAACGCCGGTGATTAATGATAGGGATATGAGTTATCCGGATTTTAAATTATGAAGAAAGTCTTGATTACAGGCGCTTCAGGATTCATCGGCAGGAACTGTCTATCCCGACTCATTACATCAGGATATGATGTTTGCGCCATTACTCCGGATCCCATTGAGGACGCCGATTCCGGGATCAGATGGTACAGGACCAATTTGCTCGATCCACTGCAGACGGAAAAACTCGTGGCCGAGATCAAAGCAACCCATCTTCTGCACTTTGCCTGGTATGCCGAACCCCAAAAGTACTGGAGTTCTGAAGAGAATTTTAAATGGGTAGAGGCGAGTAAGGTGCTTTTAAACGGATTTTATGCCAACGGTGGACGCAGGGCTGTGATGGCTGGGACGTGCGCTGAATATGATTGGAACCATGGCTGTTGCATCGAAAATTCGACGCCCCTCATACCGGCCACGTTATATGGAAAATGTAAAAATTCATTCAGAAAAGCACTTTCTGATTTTTCCGAAGAGACCGGTCTGAGCAGTGCATGGGGACGAATATTTTTCCTCTACGGACCGCATGAGTATCCGCAAAGGCTGGTGTCATCCGTGATCATTTCTGTCTTGCAGGGCAAGCCGGCCTCCTGCTCCCATGGTGAACAGATACGGGATTTCCTCCATGTGAAGGATGTCGCTTCCGCTTTCATCGCCTTATTGGAAAGTGAGATATGTGGGCCTGTCAATATTGCGTCAGGGCAACCACTCGCGTTGAAAGAAGTGATCTGTAAGATCGGGGAAAAGCTGAAACGTCCGGACTTAATCCGCCTTGGCGATATTCCGACATCAAAGGATGATCCTCCCTTACTGGTAGCCAACATCGAGAAGTTGAGGGAAAAGGTAGGGTGGACTCCTGAATACAATATCGAGTCAGGGCTTGACCAGACCATCCGATGGTGGGAACAAAACCTGTGGAAAGTGAAGGGAAGGTAGTCTCTTGGCCTCTTGTTCATTTTGTAAAAAAGAATCAGCCGTTTTATTTGTGGCAAAAGACTATAACCGTAAGATTTCGGAAAATAACTTCTGTTATAATCGTTGTCCGGCGTGTGGACTTATCTCAATAGATGCCATCCCTGATGATCTGGGGAAATATTATACACAGGAATATTACAAGATACCATCTCTGGATAAACTGAAGCGGGTGGCGAAGGCAGAGCGTTTCAAAATAGGCATGGTGGAGAAATTTATTAAAACCGGGAGTTTATTGGAAGTTGGTCCGGCTTTTGGTGTTTTTGCCTGTCAGGCTAAAGATGCAGGATTCGATGTGGATGTCATAGAAATGGATGAGAGGTGCTGTGAATTTCTAAAGAATGAAGTAGGTGTTAATGCCGTAAAGAGCGATGAACCCCATAAGATCGTGGGATCGATGAAAAAGCATGATGTGATTGCCATGTGGCATGTGTTGGAACATTTGGCAAATCCATGGGAGTGTTTGGAAGCTATGGCCGGGAATTTGAAATCTGGTGGGGTATTCGTTATTGCAACTCCCAATCCGGAATCCTTTCAGCTCAGTGTTCTGGGCAAGCATTGGCCTCATGTAGATGCACCCCGTCACCTCAATCTTATGCCGCAACAAAATCTTTCAATCTATTTAAAACGGTTTGGACTGGAACTTGTCATGTTGACGACAAACGATAAAGGTGGTAGGGGCTGGAACAATTTTGGCTGGCAGCGTTATCTTATGAACCGATTTTCGGGAAAGTGGATGCAGCGGATGTTTTTTGTGGCGGGCTATCTGGTCAGTTTTCCCATGGCTATGTTCGATAGGAGGGGATTTAACGGTTCCGCCTACACGGCTATCTATCAAAAAAAGGCGGTCATATGAAATTTTCCGTACTTCTTCCTACGCGCAATGGTGGACGGTTTCTCCGGGATTGTATAAGCTCCATTCTGGATGAACCTTATGAGGACCTTGAGCTGATCGTTTCAGACAATGCTAATATCGACGAAACCCAGGAGGTCCTTAAGTCTTTTGCCGGCGACAAGCGATTGAAGGTCTTGCGGCAGGAAAAAGCAGTGAGCGTTACCGATAACTGGAGCAATACCCTTAAATCCTGCCGCGGCGATTACTTCTTGATGATGGGCGATGATGATTGCCTGTTGCCGGGTTATTTTAGGAGGATGGAAGATGCTTTAAAAAAGTACGATAACCCCGACTGCATTGTTTACAATGCCTATACCTATTTGACGCCGAACTCTGTAAACGGTAATAAAAATAGTTATTATAACAAGGTGCATTTCAAATATGGCCCGGATTTCGGCAAAGAGGGCGTGATGACTCCTGCCACGAGGTTTTCAATCGTTGCGGACATGTATCGCTTTCGGGTGCGAATCCCACTGAATATGCAAACGACTCTTGTATCGCGTAAGGCTGCAGAGCGTATTCATGGGGGAGCCTTCCATCCGCCTTTCCCGGATCATTATGCCTTGAATGCTCTGCTCCTTTCCGCCGGGAAATGGGTTTATCTTCCTGAAAATTTGTTGATTGTCGGCGTATCCCCGAAATCGTTCGGACACTTTGTCTATAGCAATCAGCAGGATAAAGGCTTAAGTTATCTGGGCATCGTTTCTGATTTTAATGGCCGCTTGCCCGGGAATGAACTGATCAATCAGATGCATGTATGGCTCAGTCTTCTAAAAACGAATTATCAAGATGAATTAAAGGACGTTAGGATAAGCCGGCCCAACTATGTGAGAAGGCAGGTTTATCACTGGTATATGCAATATAAGTTAAAGGCATTACCTGCAAATGAGTGGGTAGGAAGAATACGTAGATTGACGCTGATGGATTTGCTGGGGCTTACAGGAGTTATTTTTGACCGGGAAGGCTGGGTGCGCCTATTGCGCATGGTTAAGGCCCGTAACAGCAGTAGTGTCCAGAAAATATTTCATGGTCTCTCTCCTCTTGAGGGTGTCTTTACAATTAATGATTTTAGAAACTGGTTGATAAAAAATGAAATTTGATCTTGGAGTCAGGCACAGATAAAATATGTTCAATAATATTTACCGTAATACGCGAGTACTCATAACAGGGCACACCGGCTTTAAGGGTTCCTGGTTGGCCCTCTGGCTCACTCAGATGGGGGCAAAAGTTACTGGTTATTCCCTGCAGCCGCCCACGGAGCCCAATCATTTTGACCTGCTGGATATGGATATTGATTCCATTATCGGGGATGTTCGCGATATGGTAACGGTAAAGCAGGTATTTAAAGATCAGCAGCCGGATATCGTATTTCATCTGGCTGCACAGCCCATTGTCAGGCTTTCTTACAAAGATCCTGTTGAGACATTTACCAGTAACGTCATGGGAACGATCAACATTCTTGAGGCATCCAGAGAAAGCGACACCATTCGTGCCATTGTCAACGTGACAAGTGATAAATGTTATGAGAACAGAGAATGGCCGTGGGGTTACAGAGAGATTGATGCATTGGGGGGATTTGACCCCTATAGTACATCGAAGGGGTGTTCTGAACTGATAACCAGTTGTTGGCGAAATTCTTTCTTCAACCTCAAAGACTACAATGTCATGCATCACGTCCTTCTCGCGAGTGGTCGCGCGGGCAATGTCATTGGGGGCGGCGATTGGGCCCTTGACCGGCTTATCCCGGATGTTATGCGTGCTATTAACCAAGATGAAAAAGTTATGATCAGAAATCCACATGCCACTCGCCCCTGGCAGCACGTTCTTGAACCGCTGAGCGGATATTTGTTGTTAGGACAAAAGCTCTTGGCAGGTCAGAAAGAATTTGCCGAAGCATGGAACTTGGGACCGTCGGAAGATGGCAATGTAACGGTTGGAGAAATTGTCGAGCTCGTGAAGGAGTCTTGGCCGAAAACGGATTATAGAGTCATAACTATTCCCAACCAGCCGCACGAAGCCGGAAGCCTGCGTCTGGACTGTACGAAAGCACGCACGAAACTCCATTGGTTACCTATATGGAGCGGCAATATGGCGGTGGAGAAGACCGCCCGGTGGTATAGGGCGTTTTATGAGTCTAATGAAGTAAGAAGTCTTGAGGATCTGCGCTGCTATGTTGAGGATGCGAAAAAAAAGCATATTGTATGGGCGGAAGAATAGGTATTGTGTAAATCTAAAGAGGATGTGGAAATGAACTGTCGCTTTTGCGGAAAGGCATTGACCCATAAATTTATTGACATGGCCTATGCTCCTCCCTCTAATGCCTTCCTGACCAAAGATCAACTCAACGAGCCGGAAGTATTTTACCCGCTTAAGCTCTTTGTCTGCGATGCCTGCTTCCTGGTGCAGATAGACGAATACAGGAAGTCCAAGGATATATTCAATTCCGAATATGTCTATTTTTCTTCTTTTTCCAAAACATGGCTGTCCCATGCAAAGCAATATGCAGACGTGATGACGGAGAGGTTCGGCTATGATCGGCACAATCAAATCATTGAAATAGCGTCAAACGATGGCTACTTGTTGAAATATTTTAAAGATAAGGGCATTCCTTCTCTTGGCATCGAGCCGGCGGAAAGTACAGCTTGCGAAGCCTCGAAAAAAGGAATCGAAACGATCGTGGATTTTTTTGGATGCCAACTGGCCCGACACTTGGCCGAACAAGGCCGAAAAGCGGATCTCCTGATCGGGAATAATGTTCTCGCTCATGTGCCGGATATAAATGATTTTGTGGCAGGGTTGAAACTTGTCCTTAAAACGGCCGGTACTATAACCATGGAGTTTCCCCACCTGATGCAGCTTGTGGACAACCGTCAGTTTGATACGATTTATCATGAGCATTTTTCCTATCTGTCATTTATAACTGTCTTGTCTATTTTCAAGAGCCATGGTTTGGAGATATTTGATGTTGAAGAAATACCGACCCATGGCGGATCTTTACGAATTTATGCAAAACATGCAGAGGATCATTCCAAGGGTGTCCTGAAAAATGTTGAAGGTCTTTTGGAAAAGGAATTATCCCGCGGACTTAATACAATCGCATATTACGGCGATTTCCAGAACAAAGCGGATCAAATTAAATACGATCTCGTTAATTTTTTAATCGAGCAGAAGCGAAATAGCCTGAAAGTCTGCGCCTATGGGGCTGCGGCAAAGGGGAATACGCTTCTGAATTATTGCGGCATTAGAAATGACCTCATCTCTTTTGTTGTAGATGCATCGCCCCACAAACAGGGGAAGTATTTACCCGGTTGTCATATTGAAGTCGTAAATGAAGAAGAGATAAAAATATTTAAACCGAACTATGTTTTGATACTGCCGTGGAATATTCATGAAGAAATAATGGCCCAGCTTGCCTATATCCGTGAATGGGGCGGAAAGTTTGTCGTGCCGGTTCCGGATGTGACGATATCTTGATATCCTTTTGGTTATGAAGCCGATCAGTCCAAATGATCAGCTTTTATGCAAGGTGATTAATTTGCAATATATCAATTTTGTAAAGGGGTTTATAAATGGAAAATAAGCGTAACGCTGTGGTCATTCTCTGTGGAGGTATTGGAACGCGACTTCGTGAGGAGACGGAGTATAAACCGAAACCTATGGCTCATATCGGCAATCAGCCCATTCTCTGGCACGTCATGAAAATTTATTCCCATTACGGTTATAATAATTTTGTCCTGGCCTTAGGCTACAAAGGCGAAGTCATAAAAGACTATTTCTATCATTATGATTTGCGGAGCAGTGCCGTCAGTATCAAACTTGGACATCCCAAAGAATTATGTATTTATGAAGCCCATGAAGAAACAAATTGGGAAATTACCCTGGTGGAAACGGGTGAAAAGGCGTTGAAAGGCGCAAGGCTGAAGCGGATTGAAAAATATGTTGATGGTGATACATTCATGATGACATACGGAGATGGCGTGGCTGATGTGAATATCGATGATCTGTTGGCTTTTCACAAAGCCCATGGGAAAATGGTTACCGTTACGGGAATCAATCCGGCTGCCCGCTTTGGTGAATTGAAAGTCGAGGGTAATGTGGTCAGCAGTTTTACGGAAAAACCACAGGACAGCCCGGGTTTAATCAATGGGGGATTTTTTGTTTTCAACAGGCAGATTTTTGATTATGTCATTGATGATGACAATTGTGACCTTGAAATCGGTCCGCTGGAAAGAATTGCACAAGAAGGCAATTTAATGGTCTATCGGCACAAAAACTTCTGGGCTTGTATGGATACACTCCGGGATATGGAGTATCTTAATAAATTATGGAGCGAAAATAAGGCGTCATGGAAAATCTGGTAAATGATCCGGAGGTATTTTGTTGCAACAATCATATGAATAGTTGAGTGAAGCGATATTGTGGCAAAGGGTAAAAAAGTCTGTTCGATGAAAAATCTCAAGATAGGTTATGGGTCGATTTCCAAGAGCTTTTCAACGCCACAGGACCGACGCCGGTTTGGATTTTGGGCTTCAATTCGGGGTGTTCAATACGAGCAGGCCGATCCCTCCAAGCCATATGATCTTGTTGTTTTAACGCAAATGGCTGATCTAAGCCGATGGGTTCGTTATCCCTACAAACATAGCAAGATTGTATTTGATTTTGTAGATTCATATTTGGCCGTGCCCTCCAGCGATTGGCGAGGCCTCTTCCGGGGAATTGCCAAATATATATCTCGTCAGAACCGATATTTACATTTAGACCACCGCGATTTATTAATTGCAATGTGTCGAAGGTCAGATGCGGTTGTGTGTGCAACAGAAGAGCAAAAAGAGGAAATTTTAAAATATTGCCCGGGAGTTTTTATCAATCTTGATGATCAGTCTGAATTTTCGGGAAAGAAAAAGTCAAACTATGCGTGCGGGCCGACCTTTAATCTGTTCTGGGAAGGCCAGGGCGGTAATATTGGGACGTTCAATTGTATAAGAAGTGCGATTGAGAAGATTGAAACCAGACATGAAATTGCCATTCATATGATGACTGATTTGGAATATGCTCTGGGTCTGGGAAATATAGGCTGCCGTCATGCCAATAAAACAGTAAAAAAAATATTCCCGAAAACAAACGTATATCTCTATCAATGGAATCCCCACATGATATCGGCATTAGCAGCAGCTTGCGATATGATTGTGATTCCAATCCCCTTAGATAACGCTCTCTTCCGTTCTAAATCTGCAAATAAACTTCTCATGAGTTGGCGTATGGGCCTGCCGGCGGTCGTATCCGCAACCCCGGCATATGTTCGAGAAATGTATAATGCTGGAATAACAAACATGTGCTGTTCAACTTCTGATGAATGGGTTACTGCCATATGTAAAATGATAGAAGATAAAAATGTGCGTACTATGTCAGGAGAAAAGGGATATGCATACGTGGAGCGTGAATTCAGCAGTGAGCAAATCTTAAAAAAATGGGATGAGGCATTTGATTCAGTTCTTGGTTAATAACTATGAAACCTATAGTACTTTTTTGTTGATATTTGAAGCAAACCAATAATGACTAATTTGGATCGTCATACGGTCGATGGTTTTGGCGACGAGTGGCTCAGATATGATCAGTCTGAATTATCAGCGCAAGAATTGAATGAAATATATTCTCAGTATTTCAATATTTTCCCTTGGCATTTATTAAAAGCAAAACCAATTGGTTATGATCTTGGATGCGGGAGTGGACGCTGGGCAAAAATTGTTGCTGACAACGTAGGGCAATTGCATTGTATCGATGCAAGTGACGGTGCTCTGAATGTCGCAAAGGAAAATTTAAGGGAGAAGGGGAATTGTGTTTTTCACCATAATAGTGTTGACGCCATTCCATTGGAAGATGGGTCTATGGATTTTGGGTATTCGCTGGGCGTCCTTCATCATGTCCCAGACACGCTTGCCGGTATAAAGTCCTGCACCGCAAAACTCAAGCCGGGTGCCCCTTTCCTGATATATTTGTATTATGCATTTGATAACCGTCCCTTTTGGTTTGTTTTAATCTGGAATATAAGCAATATCATAAGACTCGTCGTTTCCAGGTTGCCATATTTTATGCGATATGCAGTAACACAATCAATCGCAACGCTTGTCTATTACCCTCTCGCAAGAGCAGCTTATTTTCTGGAGAAAGCAGGATTTTCCATAGAATCATTTCCACTTTCTAACTATAGAAAACTTAGTTTTTATACGATGCGGACAGATGCACTTGATCGCTTTGGGACCCGCCTGGAGCAGCGATTTACCCGCAAGCAAATTGAAAAAATGCTGAGGGATGCCGGGTTGGATAAAATCGAATTTAGCGATTCACCACCGTATTGGTGTGCCTTAGGCTATAAAGTATGATTATAATAAACATAATATTATATGCGGAATAATAGATTTTGCTTATGGATATCTAGTTACTGACTATGTCAATGAGCAACAACTTAGCTTTATGGCTTAAAGCTTCTCAATCAGCCTCTCCTTGTCCTGATCTTTCATGAAGCCAACAACATTGGATAAGGCTCGAAAACGACCCAAAATAATCTATCTTGTTACTGAAGATTGGGCATTTTTATCGCACCGCCTACCTTTAGCTATTGCCGCCCGCGATGCCGGATATGATGTAATCATAGCAACGCATGTTACGGATTGTGGAGAAAGAATTAAAAGTGAGGGATTTAAGTTAATCCCCATCGGCTTAAGGCGGGCAAACCGAAATCCTTTTAGAGAAATTGCCTCAATCTTAGGAATAATTAATATTTATAGAGCAGAACAACCGGATATCGTCCATCATGTAGCCTTAAAGCCGGTTCTATATGGTTCATTAGCTGCCTGGATAGTAAAAAAAGCTTTTGTCACGAATGCCTTGATAGGTCTGGGCTTTATATTTATTTCGGACGAGTGGTATGTGAGGATATTACGTGTCATTATTGGCGTTGCCCTGAGTTTTGCTCTAAACGGAAAGCATAGCAAGTTGATTCTTCAAAACCCGGATGATATTAAATTGCTTTTGAAATCCAATATTGTGAAACGCGACAAGATTGTCTTAATAAAGGGTTCGGGTGTAGATGCAAATAAATTCAGACCTTCACCAGAGTGCCCTGGGGAGCTTATGATAGTTCTTGTGTCCCGCATGTTATGGGACAAGGGGATCGGAGAGTTTGTAAGTGCCGCAAGGATATTGAAGCAAGAGGGAACCAACGTACGGTTTGTTTTAGTCGGGAAAACTGATCCCGATAATCCGGCATCTATTCCAACATCAACGCTGACATCCTGGAATGATGAAGGTATTATTGAATGGTGGGGCTATCGGGAAGACATCCCGTCTATCATCGAGAAATCTCACGTGGTATGTCTTCCGTCATACCGTGAAGGGTTACCGAAAGCATTGATTGAAGCTGCCGCATGTGGTCGTCCTATTGTTACTACAGACACACCAGGTTGTCGGGAGATTGTCCAAGACGGTATTAATGGCTTTCTCGTCCCCCTTCGTGACGATAAGGCTTTAGCCGCTGCTTTGCACAGGCTTATCAGAGATCCTAAGCTGCGCAATGAAATGGGGAAAAAAGGAAGAGAGCTTGTTTTAAATGAATATACGGTGGATAAGGTCGTTGAAGAAACGCTGGCTCTTTATAGGGCTAATGCTATTAATTAAGGATAATAAAAAGTGATAAAAAAATATATCATCATAATTGGGATGATGGTTTTAGGCCTTTTTATCGTTTGGTTTTTCACTGCGGAAACGATCACTCGGCAGGGAATCAATTATAAAGTCAGGGCGATAAAGATTCCGCTTTATGTAAAGGTGCATAATTTTATGGATCGCCACCTGAATTATCAATGGACTATTGATCAAATTGTTAATGACAAGATGACGGATCAACAGAAAGCGGAAACGATCTTTCAATGGACGATCCAGCATATCTTAAAACAGCAGCCTCAATTGCCCGTAGTTGATGATCATCCCTGGAATATTATTGTTCGCGGCTACGGCATGGCGGATCAGATGGCAGATGTTTTCGCCGTTCTGTCATATTATGCAGGATTAAAGAGTTTCATGTTGGACTGTAAAGGACCAATAGGTTCTGACCCACCCTCTATCTCTCTGGGCGCTGTCTATTTTGACGGTGGATGGCATCTTTGCGATCCATATCGTCAGACAATATTCCTCAATGAGAAGAATCAATGGGCGTCGATCTCTGAACTTTTTGCTTCCGGTTGGAAAGCAAAATGTGTTGGCAACGCTTCCCAGTGTTTTGGAAATATTCCATATGAAAACTATTTTAAAAAACTAAATGAGGTTGATTTTGAAACACTTTCAAGGAATCATAGATCAAGCATTCAGACGCCGCTATCAAGATTCCGATTCTTTCTAAAAGATAGAAAAATATAGAACGAGATAAAAGATTTGATTGGCGCTGTCTCAGGAATAATAATTATCATTGTAACTTTTGTGCTTGGTAATACCTTGCCGAGGTTTGCCAGAAACGCTTTTCGCTTGGCGATGCTCGCACGTGTCAGCGTTAGTGTCTTGAATGTTATGCTAGATGGTAAGATGATTGGCGCTAGTGGGGACGCAAGTGGTGTCGTAGCGATCGCCGCTGAGCGTTCCGCGAACATTGAGAATTTAGTATGGGACATTGGGACACTTTTCAACGGCGTCGACGGCTTTTGGAATGTACATGCATTGATTCAGTGGGCGTTGGGGGGTGACAGCTTTTTACTGGCGCATGCTTTTTCTTTGCTCGGCGCTGCATTTTGCCTAATCATTATTTCTAAAATCTGGTTTTTGCTCGTACCCACTGAATATAAAAGACTGCCATATGTCTTGCTCATCTACTCGCTCATACCAAGTGTTCTTTGTAATCAGAGTTACCTTTTACGTGAGGTTTGGCAATCTCTCTCTCTATTAGGCATTGCTTGGATGAGTCTACAGATGCAAAGACATGGCTATGACTTAACTCGGATTTTAGGTATATTAATATTCGCTGTGATTGGAATTTTTCTTCATTTTGGTATGGTATTTATGGTTATTGTAGCACTTGTTCTTGGGGCATTGATTGCGAGTAAAATAAGCATCTCTCGGTGGTTTGTGAGACCAAACCGCTTTTTAAAATTTGGTTTTGTCTTGGTTATGCTTCTTCTCATATTGTTTCCACTTATTATCGAGTCAAGTTTTTTTCAAAAACTCCTCGATGGGAAACTGGTACAACGCGCAGAATCATATGCTGAAGGAGGCCAGATAACTGCGAAAGATTCTCGCGCTGTGTACGGAAGGTATTTTTATGCAGAGAGACCATGGACGCTTATTTCTGCATTTGCTGCCTATCAGATAATGCCATTACCTTGGCAGTTCAGTGGTATTGCCGATCCGGTTCTGTTTGTGGAAAATATGTTCCGGGTATTATTGCTACTGTCCTATTTATTATATCGAAAAAAGCTGCCGCAATTTCAAAAAGACAATATGGATGCGCTTGCTTTGATGTGGTTTCTGATCGAACTTGTTTGGTCACTTGGGACGGTTAATTGGGGTACTGCCTCCCGTCACCATGTTCCGGCAGTTGGGTTATTGCTGATTGTAGGGCTCGCAAGCCGATATCTTGTGAAATCCGAACGGTTAAAGTCGCGATGTGCGGCCTGACCGGTTTCTTGCATCCGCACGGTTTTTCAGCCGAAGCGGCTCGCGCCTTAGCCGAGAAGATGGCCCAACAAATAGCGCATCGTGGCCCGGATGACTTGGGCGTTTGGACGGATGCCGATGCGGGTCTCGCCTTGGCCCATCGCCGTCTCTCGATCCTTGACCTTTCCCCTGCCGGTCATCAGCCTATGTCATCACCTTCCGGACGTTTCGTAATAGTCTTCAATGGTGAGATTTACAATCACATGGATTTGCGGGAAGAGCTTACGACACAAGTCTGGCGAGGGCATTCGGATACCGAGACTCTTCTCTCCGCTTTTGAAGAATGGGGCATTGACGACACACTGGGGAAAATGGTGGGCATGTTCGCCATTGCCCTGTGGGATCGCACAGAGAGGATGCTTACGCTCGCACGTGACCGCATGGGCGAAAAACCGCTGTATTTTGGTTGGAACCGTGGGACCTTCCTGTTTGCTTCAGAATTGAAGGCGTTGCGTGTCTATCCTGGTTTTGAAGCGGAGATTAACCGTAACGCTCTGACCCTGTTGCTGCGCCATAATTGTATACCTGCACCTTACTCTATTTATCGTGGGATCTTCAAACTTTTGCCAGGTGCCATGCTGACCCTGCGGCGGGAAGGCTTTGGCGCTTGCCCGTGGGATTTTGATTCCCCTCCTTTTGAATTGTTTCATTCCAGGGGAGTTTCGCTTAGATCCTATTGGTCGTTACGGGATGTTGCGGAAAAGGGGCAGATGCAGCCATTTAGTGGTACGGATATAGAGGCAGTGGATGAGTTGGCGCGAGTACTAACAACTGCTGTTCAATCACAACAGATTTCAGATGTACCTTTGGGGGCGCTCCTCTCCGGTGGCGTTGATTCGTCCGCCATTGTGGCGTTGATGCAATCGCAGTCGTCCCGTCCTGTGAAAACATTCACCATGGGTTTCCATGAGGGCGACTATAATGAGGCTGCGTATGCGAAGAATGTTGCGCATCACTTGGGTACGGAGCATACCGAACTGTATGTGACGCCGGACGAAGCATTGGCAGTTATCCCCCGCTTGCCATTATTGTATGATGAACCATTTTCTGATTCGTCGCAGATACCGACCTTCCTGGTGTCGCAACTGGCCCGGCAGCATGTAACCGTTGCGCTTTCCGGTGATGCCGGGGATGAACTCTTTGGCGGCTACAATCGCCATTTTTTGACAAGCGCGATCTGGCGAAAAACTGGACGGATTCCTATTAAATGCCGCAGTGTTCTGGCCCGCAGCATAAAAAGCGTCCCACCCTCTCGCTGGGACCAGTTATATTCCCTTGTGGCCCCTGTGATTCCAAAGAGAAAGCGTACAAAGCGAGTGGGCGACAAGGCGCATAAGCTCGCAGACATATTGGCAGCCAGTAGTCGGGAAGTAATCTATCAGAATCTTTTATCACATTGGAAATCACCCTGTGACATTGTCTTTGGCGGTAAAGAGTCACCGACGCACCTGACAAGTCGTAATAGTCGCGCTAAGGTGACAGAGTTTGAACACCAGATGATGTATCTCGACGCAATAAGCTATCTGCCCGATGATATTCTGGTCAAGGTAGACCGGGCAGCTATGGGCGTCTCTTTGGAAACGCGTGTGCCTTTTTTGGATCATCGTGTGGTTGAATTTGCCTGGCGCTTGCCGCTTGCTCTGAAGATTCGCGATGGGCAAGGAAAATGGATTCTGCGGCAGGTACTTGATAAATACGTGCCCAAGAAATTGATCGAGCGACCGAAGGCAGGTTTCGGCGTACCGATTGATTCTTGGCTGCGAGGGCCTTTGAAGGAATGGGCGGAAGGGCTTCTGGTTGAAACTAGGCTCAAGCGAGAGGGTTATTTCAACCCGGCGCCAGTTAGGCAAAAGTGGGCCGAGCACCTTTCGGGACAACGCAACTGGCAATATCATTTGTGGGATGTCTTGATGTTTCAAGCGTGGCTGGAGAGTAATACTTGAATCGCCAGAAGTTCCTTAATATTCATGCCTTACCGTAATAATGTAACGAAAATGAACCCGAAAATATTAGTCACCGGCGCTGATGGATTTATCGGCAGCCATCTGGTGGAAGGTCTACTGGACAAAGGATGTCAGATTCGGGCCTTTGTGTATTATAACTCTTTCAACAGTTGGGGATGGCTGGATACGTTTCCCAAAGAAAAACTGGACAAGATTGATGTATTTGCAGGTGATATCCGCGATCCCAATGGGGTTGGAAAGGCCATCCAAGGGATGGACATGGTTTTTCATCTGGCCTCACTTATTGCCGTTCCGTTCAGTTATCACTCTCCGGACAGCTACGTAGATACCAATATCAAAGGCACGTTAAATGTACTTCAGGCGGCGCGCGATACCGGTTGTAATCGCGTGCTGATAACATCCACGTCAGAAGTTTATGGAACGGCGCAATATGTTCCCATTGATGAGCAACATCCCTTTCAAGGGCAATCACCCTATTCCGCTACCAAAATCGGGGCAGATCGGATAGCGGAAAGCTTCTATCGCAGCTTCAATACCCCCGTGACCATCGTCAGACCGTTTAATACGTATGGACCGCGTCAATCGGCCCGAGCCGTCATCCCCACGATCATTACCCAGTTACTGGCTGGCGCAACGGAAATCAAATTGGGCAGCATTCATCCAACCCGCGATTTTAATTATGTCAAGGATACCGTGGACGGTTTCATTGCGATTGCAGAGACGCAAACTACTATTGGAGAAGAAATAAACATTGCCTCTCAACAGGAGATTTCTATCGGGCAGCTTGCCCGCGAGATCATAGACCAGATCAACCCAGCGGCCACGATCGTATCTGATGATATACGCATGCGGCCTGAAAAGAGTGAAGTGGAGCGGCTGTTGGGTAGTAACGAAAAGATTCGTAGTTTGACAAGCTGGCATCCGAAATATACGCTACAGCAGGGAATCCGGGAAACCATCGCATGGTTCATGGACGAAGAAAACCTGCGGCGTTATAAATGGAATGTCTATAATGTTTGAAAAAAATAGTGGCGTTATTTTCGCCCAGCGCAAAACGCTAAAAAACATGGCTTGGCTGCCCCTCCATAAATACTAGTTGCATGTGCGGATGGATTCATCGGCAGCTATCTGGTGGCGGGTTTGTTGGCTAAAACGCTAAACTAGCTTGAAGGAGATAAAAGATGTCAATTAACGTGTTAGTAACCGGTGGTGCGGGATTCTTAGGTTCTATTCTCTGTGAGCATTTGTTAAGGAATGGTTACAGTGTGACCGTTCTTGACAATCTTGCGCATGGGCAGGGTTCGCTTTTTCATCTTTGTGCACACAAGAAATTTAATTTCGTTCGGGGAGATGTACGGGATGAGAGAACAATTAATCAATTAATTAAGAATGTTGACGTCATAATTCCCTTAGCGGCTGTGGTAGGCGCGCCAGCGTGTGACCGTGACCCTTGGGCGGCTACGTCTGTCAACCTTGAGGCAATAAAGATGATAAACCGTCTGCGAAGTCCGTCGCAATGGGTTATTTATCCTACTACCAATAGTGGTTATGGTACCAAATCTGGCGATGTGTTCTGCACTGAGGAAACGCCGCTTGAGCCCATCACGCTTTATGGCCAGACAAAAGTCGATGCAGAGATGGATCTACTCAATAGCCCCAACACGATTACATTGAGATTGGCCACAGTGTTTGGCATGTCTCCCCGGATGCGCATAGATCTTCTTGTGAATCATTTCGTATATGCGGCGATTACAGACGGCTATATTGTGATTTTCGAAAAAGACTTCAAACGCAATTACGTGCATATCCGTGATGTAGCGGACTGTTTTTGCTACTGTATTGAAAATGCGGATAAAATGAAAGGCAGGCCTTATAACGTTGGTCTTGATGCCGCAAATCTTTCCAAGGAGCAATTGGCAATAAAGGTAAAAGATTATGTTCCAAATTTCTTCATTCATTTTTCAGAAGTAGGCAGTGATCCTGATAAGCGGAATTATATTGTTTCAAATAAGCGTTTGCGGGAAGTTGGGTTTGAGGCAAAGATATCCATTGATGACGGGATTAAGGAATTATTAAAGGGCTATCGCATGCTTGGCAGAAGCTCGTTTAAGAACGTTTAAGTCGTCAATTCACAATGATTATCCCTTCAAATATTAATGTGGCAATCCTTGTGGGTGGCTTAGGAACAAGGTTGCAGCCTGTTGTTAATGATCGACCCAAAGTTATGGCATTGATTAATGGACGGCCTTTTTTAACCCATATTTTGGATCAAATAAACGATGCGGGTTTGAAGGATGTTATCCTATGCGTGGGATACATGGGAACATACATAGAATCAGAAATGGGAACGTCATATATAAATCTGTCTTTGCGCTATTCATACGAATATGAACCCCTTGGTACTGGTGGGGCGCTCCGCAATGCGAATGATCTTTTAAACTCGGGCAGCATTTTAATAATGAATGGAGATTCATATTGCCAATATGACTTAGGCGAATTTTGGTCTTTCCATGAACAAAATGAAGCCGTTGCCTCTATTCTCTTAACTTTTGTCAGCGATACCAATAGGTACGGCCGTATTAGCATAAATGAACAGAATCATGTCTTGGCATTTGAAGAAAAAGGATCATTTACAGGCCCCGGATGGATCAATGCGGGGATCTATTTAATAGATAGAGCGATCATCTCTGAAATTCCAGACAAGCGGTTTATGTCATTGGAAAAAGAAATATTTCCGTCCCTGATCGGAAAAGAGTTCTATGGATTTATGAATGACGGTCGGTTCTTGGATGTTGGTACACCTGAAGACTTTACAAAGGCAGGAGGCTTCTTTAAACAAATATGATAATTACCAGAACTCCATATCGCGTCTCATTTTTTGGTGGTGGTACAGATTATCCCGGTTGGTATCTGAAAAATGGTGGTCAAGTCCTTGCGACTACGATAGATAAATATTGCTACCTCACTTGCCGTTATCTTCCGCCATTCTTTGAACATAGAATAAGAATTGTCTATTCAAAAATGGAGAGTTGTTTTTCAATCGATGAAATTCAGCATCCTGCTGTCCGGGAGGGGCTACGTTTCCTAAATATTGACAGAGGCATTGAAATTCACCACGATGGTGATCTTCCCGCACGTAGTGGTATCGGGTCAAGTTCTTCATTTGTAGTTGGTCTGCTGCATGCCTTATATGCTCTCAAAGGCCAGATGATTGACAAGTATCGGTTGGCGAAAGAAAGTATTTACCTTGAGCAGCAAATACTCAAGGAAACGGTTGGTTCACAAGATCAGGTTTTGGCCGCATATGGTGGTCTTAATCATATCCGTTTCTTGCCCAATGGCGACATCTCCGTAACGCCTATAACTATCAAAAGAACGAGGGTGGAAGAACTAAACGCACACATGATGCTTTTCTATACAGGGATCAAACGCACGGCACAACACGTGGCGGAGACCTACGTCAATGGTATAGAATCACGTGAAAAACCGATGAATGAATTTCAACGGCTTGTTGGGGAAGCGATTGCGATTCTCAACAGCAATGCAAGCATCAGACATTTTGGAGAACTGCTTCATGAAGCATGGCTGATAAAGTGTGGGCTGAGTGAAAAAGTTACAAACGAGCATGTGGATGAGCTATATAATCAGGCACGAAAATTGGGCGCAATAGGTGGTAAACTTCTCGGAGCCGGCGGTGGCGGTTTTATGCTCCTTTTTGTGCCGCCGGAAGCGCAGAAAAAGATTATAAAAAAATTCAATAAGCTAATTTATGTTCCATTTCAGTTTGAATCCGCCGGAAGTCAAATCATTTTCTATGACCCTCGGGACAATCACCCTGACTTGGACGAGGAACGAAGAAAAAATTCAATTACACCTTTCCAAGAATTGACAGCTAAAGGAATTGGGCGTTAAGTATGGATCTCAACGATTATTCACAAAAACTGCTTATAAAATTATATTTTGATATGCTCAGGATTCGTAAGGTTCAGTTACATATTGAATCCCTTTACCATTTAGATGAAATGAAGACGCCGATTCATTTGAGCATTGGGCAGGAGGCAATTGCCGTTGGCGTTTGTGCGAGCCTATACCAAAACGACTACATATCAAGCAGCCATCGGAGTCATGGCCATTATCTGGCGAAAGGTGGTGACCTAAAAGCCTTAATTGCCGAGCTTTATTGCCGGGAAACGGGTTGCTCAAGGGGCCACGGAGGGTCCATGCATTTGGTTGACACCTCTGTTGGTCATATAGGGAGTTCATCCATTGTAGGTGGTGGAATCCCTATTGGCACGGGATTAGGTTTTTCCATTCAAATGAAAGGGGAAGACCGAGTTAGCGTCGTCTTTTTTGGTGACGGCGCTGCCGACGAAGGTGTTCTTTATGAAAGTATTAACTTCGCTATTCTTAAGAAATTACCCGTAATATTCATTTATGAAAATAATCAATTCTCCGTATGTTCCCATGTATCGGCACGACAAGCCGGTGAAATTATTTTTCATAAAACACCCGCTGACCTGATGACTTCATATAAAGTTAACGGGAATGCTGTTCTGGAAGTTTATGAAGTGGCGCAACATGCTGTGCAGCGTGCCCGTAAAAAGCAAGGGCCTTCATTTATCGAGTGTAAAACTTATCGTGTCAGGGGGCATGCTGGCGCTGGTTCTGATGAAAAACTGGGTTATCGGCCGCTTGAGGAAATAAGAGCATGGGAATCAAAATGCCCGATAAACAATTATTTGCAGGAGCTTCGTGATAATGGAATTCTGAATGAAGAAATATTAAAAGAAATGGAAGCGGTAATTGATCGTGAGATTAATGAAGCGTTTCGCTTTGCGCAAGAAAGTCCACTGCCTGAAGCGAGCGATGTAACGAAATACTTATTCTGTGATTAAAAAATATGCCTTGGTCAAAAATAAAACCTGAAATGAATGAGCCTGATTACCACTTGGAATCAGACCAGAACGTCCGAAGAATAGCGTATCACGAGGCCATCCGTGAAGCACTGGATCAGGCCTTGGAGGTGGATCCACATGTTTTCATCATGGGTCAAGGCGTGGATGATCCAGGTGCCATGTTCGGTACAACGCTGAATCTTCATAAAAAGTACGGAAATCAACGAGTATTTGATACCCCGTTATCCGAGAATGCTTTAACAGGTATTGCCATAGGTGCCGCTATCGGCGGCATGCGACCAGTATATTTCCATAATCGGCCTGATTTCCTCCTGCTGACGATGGATCAGCTCGTTAATCATGCATCGAAATGGCATTATATGTTCGGAGGTGCGGTGAATGTTCCATTGGTCGTATGGGCGTGCATTGGTCGTGGCTGGGGGGCCGCCGCGCAGCATTCTCAGGCTCTCCAGGGATTGTTCATGCACGTCCCCGGTTTGAAGCTTCTCATGCCAAGCACTTGTTATGATGCCAAGGGATTGATGCTTTCCGCCATTGCCGATAATAATCCGGTGCTGATCATGGAGCATCGCAACAACTTCAGGCATATAGGCTTTGTCCCGGAAGCGCCGTATCGCGTTCCCATCGGCAAGGGCATCATAAGACGAAGCGGTAAGGATATAACCATTATTGCTGTTTCATACATGGTGACGGAGGCTTTCAGCGCCGCGGAAGCATTGGCGGAAGATGGAATTGATGCGGAAGTGGTCGATTTGCGGACCCTAAGACCGTTGGACGAAGAAATCATTCTAAGCTCCGTTGCGAAAACCGGGAGGGTAATCGTGGCGGATACGGGCTGGAAAACAGCAGGGATTACCGCAGAAATAGCTGCCTTAATCAGCGAAAAAGGCTTCAGATTTCTTAAGGCGCCCATTATCAGAATTGCCTGCCCTGATGTGCCGACGCCGGCGGGCTATACCCTTGAAGAGGCTTTTTACCCCGGTAAAAGTGACATAGAAGAAGCGGCCTTGAAGCTGCTAGAGCAAAAATAACCATGAAGGGAAGCGGCGAGATAGATCTTCTTTTAATAAATCCAGGCAATAGAAATAAAGCCTATCAATCATTGGGAGATGATTTAGCTGCCATAGAGCCGCCAGTATGGTCGGGTCTTATTGCGCAATTTATCCGAAATCATGGGTTTTCTGTAGATATCATCGATGCTAATGCCGATACTTTATCAATAGAAGAAACGGTTATTGCCATCCAAAACAGAAAACCCCTTTTAACCGCCATCGTTGCCTATGGACATAACCCTTCCGCGTCAACACAGGTGATGCCGGCGGCAGGTGCGATTTGTTCAGCTTTGAAGGAAGATTCCCCTGAATTTAAGACCATTCTATTAGGAGGACATGTTGCAGCCCTGCCGGAACGGACATTGGCCGAAGAAAATGCGACTTTTGTCGCCGGAGGTGAAGGGTCTTATACACTGCTGGATTTGCTGAAAGTGCTAAAGTCAAACAGCCGACAATACGGCAACGTCCGGGGGCTATGGTATCGTGATGACGGGAAAATCAAATCAACCCCCCCGGCTCCTCTGGTGACAAGTCTTGACGAGGAAATGCCTGGAATCGCATGGGATCTGCTCCCCATGGATAAATATCGGGCGCATAACTGGCATTGTTTCGAGACACTGGTGCGTCAACCCTATGCCGCCATTTATACGACATTAGGGTGCCCTTTCCATTGCCAGTTCTGTTGCATACAGGCACCTTTTCGTGATGGCGAGGCAGTATCGGGATACAAACCGGGTGTTTCGAGTTATCGCCTCTGGAAGCCGGAATCTGTCATTTCCCAAATCGATATCCTGGTTAACAAATACAACGTCAGAAATATTAAAATCACCGATGAGATATTTGCCCTGAGGCCCAAGCATGTCATTGAAATTTGTGATTTAATTATATCTAGAAACTATGATCTCAACATCTGGGCTTATGCCCGCGTTGATACGCTCACGGAAGTGTTGCTTGAAAAAATGAAAAGGGCCGGCATTCATTGGCTGGCATTAGGCATCGAATCTGCGAGTGCACGGGTGCGTGATGATACGCACAAGGGGTATCGACAAGACCGGATTTTACAATCCGTTAATTTGATAAAAAATATTGATGTGAATATTGTCGGTAATTACATTTTCGGCTTACCCGAAGATGATTCCGACAGTATGCAGGAAACCCTGGATTTGGCACTTGAAATTAATGCCGAATGGGCCAATTTTTATTGTGCGATGGCTTATCCGGGGTCTCGATTATATGAGCAGGCCTTGCAAGAGGGCTGGAAACTACCGGATAACTGGGGCGCTTATTCACAATATGCTGAAGATACCTTGCCCTTGCCGACGCGTTATTTATCTGCGGGGGATGTTCTTCGTTTCCGCGATAACGCTTTTCAGCTTTATTTCAATTCCGCAAGTTACCTGGAAATGATTCGGAAAAAATTTGGGCAGGAAACGATAAATCACATCAAGGCCATGTCTTCCAAATCCATTAAAAGAAAATATGCCGGTTCCTGAAAAAGGGGAAAGTTTCTTTGGAAAAAGATTCTAGAGTCTTTATAGCCGGTGAGGAAACTTCCATCGGAACGGCTTTGTTCAAACAGTGTACTGAAGAAGGATACACCCATGTTGTGGGGTCTGCCGGGAAGTCTGTTGATTTAACGAATCCAGCCGCGGTGGAACGCTTTTTTTCGCAATTCAATCCGGAATACATATTCCTGGTTGCCGGGAAAGCCGGCGGTATCCTGGCCAATCAAAAGTATCCTGCAGATCTCATGATCGATAATCTTCTGGTTGCCTGCAATGTGATCCGGAGCTCCTTCCGGTGCGGAGCCAAAAAGCTTTTCTATCTTGCGAGTTCCTGCAGTTATCCACGAGATTGCCCCCAACCAATGAAGGAAAAACATCTTTTGACCGGCGCCCTCGAGCCTACAAATGAAGCCTATGCCGTTGCGAAAATTGCAGGTATTAAATTATGTCAGGCCTACAGGCAACAATATGGGGCAAATTTTATCGTTGGCATACCGGCAAATGTTTTCGGCCCGCTTGACGATTTCAGTGAAGATAATTCGCACGTTATCGCTGCATTGCTGAGAAGGATGCACGAAGCCGGGTTTGCCGGTGCGGATGTTTTCGAGGTATGGGGTACGGGGAATCCCAGAAGGGAATTCATCTATGTCGATGACCTGGCAAGCGCCAGTATTTTTCTGATGAATCATTATGATGGATCTGAGCCGATTAATATTGGCACAGGTGAGAATGTGTCCATTTCGGAACTCGCGCGGACCATAAAAGAAGTCACGAATTATAATGGCAAGATTTCTTTCGATGCAAGCAAACCCGACGGAATGCCCATCAAAGTTCTCGATACAAGCAAAATCCGCGATCTTGGATGGAGCGCTAACGCATCTCTCCGGCGTGGCATTGAATTGACGTATGAGTGGTTAAAGATCCAAAGGTAGATTGATTATGCTGAAATAGAGAGGAGCCATTTGGAGCTACTGCAAATGATAATCGAACCAAACCTTAACATGCCTTTGATGAAAAACAATATTACTCGCACTGACTTGGACGCAGTAATTGCCTATTTATCACAAGACGATCCTCCCTTGACCCACTCAAAGCAAACACTTGAATTTGAACGTGAATGGTCTGAGTGGCTCGGCGTCAAATACAGCGTTTTTGTTAATTCGGGTGCTTCCGCCAACCTCCTGACCATGACCGCGCTCAAGGAGATGTTCGGACCAGGAGAAGTTATTGTTCCACCCCTAACTTGGGTGTCTGATATTGCTGCGGTTCTCCAAAACGACTTTACACCTGTTTTTGTAGATATTGACAGATGTACGTTAGGGATGAACACTAACCTAGTGCTGAACAAACTTACGTCCAACACACGAGCTGTGTTTATTACGCATATCCTTGGATATAATGCTCTTACGCAGAAATTGTTGGATGAACTGGAGCGCCGCAACATACCCTTGATTGAGGACGTAAGCGAGTCACATGGTGCGACCTTCAATGGGCGTAAACTGGGGACATTCGGACTTATGTCCAATTATTCATTCTACTACGCCCACCACATGAGTACCATCGAAGGTGGAGTGATATGCACCAATGATCGTACTGTCTATGAAACCGTGCGTATGTTGCGATCACATGGCATGGTGCGCGAAGCGACATTAGATGAAATTAGACATTCTTATATAACAAACCATCCCGATCTGAATCCGGATTTTATCTTTGCCTTTCCTGCTTACAATGTGCGTCCCAATGAGATCGGTGCGATAATTGGCCGTTCACAACTAAAGAGGCTGGATGAGAATAATGAGATGCGCAGGCGCAATTTTGACCTGTTCCTCTCCAGCCTTGACACGGCCAAATACCGGACCGATTTTGCAGTCACGGGCAGTTGTAATTATGCCTTTACTTTAGTGCTCAACGAGCCTGACACTGTGCTGCGTGATCGCGTTGAGCAATTGTTACGACAAAGCGGCGTTGAATTTCGCCGCGGGCTATCCGGTGGCGGCAATCAGTTGCGCCAACCTTACTTGCGAAAGATAATGGGCAATGAATTTGAGCGCTATCCTAATGTTAACCACGTCCACTTTTTCGGCTGGTATATTGGGAATTATCCAGGGCTGGAAGAAAGGAAAATCAAGACATTGTGTCAGTTATTAAATCGGTTATGATTGTTCTTGCAAGGGGTGTTATCGCACAAATAATATTTAGGATTCCTCATGATTATAGCAAAGTACCAAAGTTTTTGCTTGCAGATAGCCAGTTGCTGTCTGAATAGATTTGAAGGGGAGATGAAATGAGCGATGTAGTATTATTGTTTCCAAAAACCGGAATGGACTTTGGTGCCACGATAGCGCCACCCCATTCGCTGCTTAGTATCGCAGCGCCATTGGATAAATTGGGCTATCATGTAAACATTATAGATCAGCGCGTAGATGAAGATTGGGAGTGTAAATTAACAAGTGCGTTGGATAAGGGACCGATATGTGTCGGCATATCTGTGATGACGGGCAGTCCAATTTATTACTCGTTACTTGCATCAAAATTGGTCAAAAGACACTCCAATGGCAAAATTCCGGTTGTGTGGGGCGGCCCACACCCGTCAATTTTGCCGGAGCAGACTTTGGCAAATGAAAATATTGATATTGTCTGTGTTGGTGAGGGAGATGAAACATTTTTGGAGTTAGTACAGGCCATAGAACAGCATAGGTCGCTCGCAAACATTGAGGGGGTTGCCTACAAAGATGGCCCGAGCATAAAGCGTAGTCAAGATAGACCATTGATTGATGTTGAAACTTTATTGCCAGTTCCATGGCATCTGATCGATGTTGAGAGATATATTCATCAGGACTTCTATATTAAAAGTGGTTCTCGCGCCTTAGACATTGGACAGACGAGCCGCGGTTGCCCGTATAGATGCGGATTTTGCTGTAGTGCCTGTTTACGCAAAAGACAATGGCGACCGATGTCAGTTGAAAAAAGTCTCGAATTAATCTTGAACCCTGTAAAGAAGTTTAATCTTAATGCGGCATGGATCAGAGATGATGAGTTTTATATAGATCGACGAAGGGCATATGGGATCTGTCAAGGTATCATTGAAAAGGGGAATGGTCTTAGGTGGTACACATCCGGCACCCGAGTGGATGTTTTTAACAAGGCCAGCGATGATGAACTGGAAGTGATGAAACGGAGTGGCGCAGATACAATTAAGTTTGGGGCAGAATCTGGTTCAAATAGAATATTGAAATTGATTAATAAGGGGATTACTGTCGAGGAGACGTTGAAAGCAAATCTAAGGGCCAAAAAACACGGTATTAAACCTGCTTATGCACTAATGATTGGTTTTCCTACAGAGACATTCGAAGAAATTAACCAGACGATTCATCTGCGAAATCAGCTCAAGAAAGAAAATACAGATGCACAGCTTGAAACAATAGCAGTCTATACCGCCCTACCAGGCACGGAGATGTGGGATCTATCTGTGCAGTATGGTCTTAAACAGCCGACGAGACTAGAGGAATGGATAAATTGGATTTTTGATGATTTTGATATAAAAGGAGAAAGAAACCCGTGGCTTAATTGGCAGGGGCGAGTCAAGGTCGGTAATATATCAATTATGAGTATTTTGTCGGGGGCAGTTTTAAATGCTACAAATAGTCTAACAAATCCAAGATTAAAGTGGGCACTGACTAATCTCTTGATGCCTGTGAGTAAATGGTATGATTTTAGACTTAGTCATAAATCCTATTCTTTTGCTCCTGAGTTGTTGCTGGTTAGTTATTTACGAAGGGCTTTGCTTGCAAGAAGTCAATATACATTTAAATAGGTCATGAAAGAAAGGCTTTGATTATGAAAGTCACATTGGTTGTCCCAACCCTGAACGAAATTGTCGGTATGCGGGAGATAATGCCACGCGTTGACCGCAGCCTGTTGCATCAGGTCATTATCGTCGATGGAGGTTCCACCGACGGCACGATCGAGTATGCACGCGAGATAGGATGTGAGGTTTATCAACAGAAAGAAGATGGTATCCGACTTGGCCTGATTGAGAATTACCCCAATATTACTGGGGACATCATCATTACCTTCAGTCCCGATGGTAATTCCGTGCCGGAGGAACTCCCGCCGCTTATAGAAAAAATGAGCAAAGGTTATGATATGGTGATTGTTTCCAGATATCTGGGAGATGCCCGAAGTGCCGACGATACGTTCATCAGCCGTCAAGGCAACTATTTTTTTACCAAGATCATCAATTTTCTGTTCGGTTTTCATTATACGGATGCGCTGGTCATGTTTCGGGCATACAAGCGGGAAGTGCCTGAAAAGCTGGGAATCACTAAACGAAGGTCAGCATTATTTGAACGTTTCATCGGCAAATATATCAGTTGGGAACCGCAGATTTCCGTTCGTTGCGCAAAACGCCGGTTGAGAATCACTGAAATCCCTGGTGATGAACCGCTGAGAGTGGAAGACGCCTGGCGAAAGGGGAACCGCTTCCTGCCGCCGACCCGCATCAACCATTTCCGCTCTGCCTTTGCAATGCTTTTCATGGTGATAGAAGAATTTCTCCACCCTGATCTGTAAATTTCAGGTTCAGCTTGAACAATACATGACAACTGATACGAGTGTTTCATGTTTTCGTCCAAATGGTCGTAAGTGAATGATTCGGGGTTCACGACATCAGATCGGATAGTGAAGATCAGCATGCAAGAAGCAGCACTGGCGATAGGAGAAGTGGTAAAGTGGTTTAGGCCCGGCGGCCTTGATAGCCTCATTCATTTCGTGACATACAAATGCAATGCCAGATGCAGCCATTGTTTTTTTCTGAGCGAGTTGAACAAGAAGTCCGAATTATCCCGGGATGAGATATTCCGCCTGATTAAAAGTGTCGGCAAGTTAAAAGGGCTTTTGATCTCCGGCGGCGAGCCTTTCTTGCGGAAGGATTTAGCCGAGATTGTTATTGAATATGTGTCACGCTGCGGGGTTGAAGTCGCTTCAATCCCTACCAACGGCTTCAATACGACCCAAATTATCGATGGCGCCAAAGTTATTCTGGACCATTGCCGGAACCTGAACCTCACCCTGTCCGTTTCCCTAGATGGACTTTATGAGTTGCATGACAAACAGCGAAATTACCCCGGGGGATTTACGAAGGCAACACAGACGATGCAGCAATTACAGGACCTGAAGAAACGACACCAGCTTTTAAGGCTACAGGTCGTGACAGTGATGACGCCTGAAAATATTAATTCACTGCAATCCATTGCCGAATATGTAAAAGAAGAGATTAATCCGGATCTTCATTGGTTTGAGCCCATGCGCGCCATTGAAACGGGCGATTCTTTCTCGAATGTTTCACGGGAGGAGCTGACACGATTTTTACGCGCCAACATTATTTACTACCACAAAAAAAGCGCAGGTTCTTCAGAGAACATATATTCCAGCCGCCTCCTGAACAGCGCCATCACAAATTTTTCTCTGAATAACTTGCAGATAGCGCTCGATAATTATTTTTATAAAAAGCCCTGGCCGGTACGGTGCGTTGCAGGACGAAAAATTGCTGTACTCTATCCCAACGGTGATGTCGCAGCTTGTGAATTACGCCCACACGCAGCAAATGTGCGGGATTTCAATTACGACCTGACAAAAACCCTGCGAGCCCAAGTGTTTAAAGACGAGACCCGCAATATTGCGAATGGCGCCTGCGATTGTTTCCACGGGTGTTTCATTCCGCCGTCCGTGAGGTACAGTCCTGCTGCCATGGCGCGGTTAGTGCTTCAGACGAGTTTCAAAAAAGAGGTGTCCTCAACATGAATCAAGTTCCCCTCGTTACGGTCATTACACCCTATTATAACGATACCAGATATTTTCCGGCAGCGCTGGATTCCTATTTTTCGCAAACCTATCCCAATATGGAAATGATTGTCATTGATGATAATTCATCCCTTCCTGCAAGCGCGATCATTCCCGATAAGCCCAAATATCCGATCCGGCTGCTGAAGTCAGACAAAAAATTGGGTCCCGGCGGTGCGAGAAATCTGGGTCTTGGCCAGGCGCAAGGAGAGTTGATTGCTTTTCTGGATTCCGATGATATCTGGATTCCGACATTCATTGAAGAATGTGTAAAAGTGTTTTCTGAACATCACGATGCCTGTTGGGTTTATAGCGATGGCTATTATTTGATCGACGACAAGCCTGTGACAAAGCCCAATTCCCGATATTTTGGATTTAAAGGGGGGTTGCCCACCGGTTCGCAAGTGAACGAGTATCATCTCAAGGGCTATGTCTTTGAACTGATGTCGGCCAACATGGTGCGCCGCCATGCCCTTGAAGAAGTGGGTCTGTTCAATGCAAATTTGGCCATCTCGGAAGACTGTGATCTGTTTTGCCGTATCGCTGAAAGATACCCCGTTTATGCCATTGACAAACCATTAATTTATTATCGGAAACGATCGGACGGCTTTCATTATTCCAAACTAGAGAATTATATCAGGGTCCATACGGCGATTTTAACGAAACTCTATGAACGACAAGGACTGCTTCCGGCCAGAAACGGCGATTTGCAGCGAGCGCTGGCCTTGACTTATGAGCGCATCGGCATCCAGTATTTAAATAAAAATAATCCACAAAAAGCACGTTATTATCTAATGCATCCTGCTACCGAGCCTATCAGGTTCACTTTGAGGATAAATGTTTTGCGGACATTATCTTTTCTTCCGCATCTTTTTTATCGGCTTGCCATCAAGACTTACGATCTGATGATTTGAGAAAAATGGTGTTTGTTCTGATGGGGGTTTCCGGATGCGGAAAATCGACGATCGGCAGGATGCTCGCCCATGAACTCCAGATTCCTTTCTATGACGCCGACGATTTTCATTCCCGGGAAAACATCCGCAAGATGTCCGCAGGGCATCCCTTAACCGATGAGGATAGATATCCCTGGATGATGGTGCTGGCGGAAAAGATCGCTGCATGGAGCAGAGAAGGCGACGCGGTTTTAGCCTGTTCAGCGATTAAGGAAATGTACAGGGAAACTCTGTCGAGTGAGGGGAAGGCGCTCTTCATCTACCTGAAAGGCGATAAGGTGCTTATCCTGAGCCGAATAATGATGCGGGAGAATCACTTTATGCCTGCAAAACTCCTTAACAGCCAGTTCCATGATCTTGAAGAACCGACCGACGCCATCACTGTGCCGATCGACGCCCCTCCGACAGATGTCGTATCCATGATCATCTGCGAATTATTGAAGCGCGGACTGGTGGCGGAAAAAGCAGCGGCTGGTCATCATGAACGCTGATATCGGCATCTTTGGCCTGGGTGTCATGGGGCAGGGCCTCTGCCTCAATCTGGAAAACCACGGTTTTGTCGTTTCCTGTTACAATCGCGAAGTAAAGGGGGTCGAAGAGGATGTGGCGCTTGGCTTCTTGAAGCGCCGCGGTGCAGGGAAAAGGATCGTCGGTGCGAATTCCGTAAAGAAATTCATCGAGACATTAAAAAGGCCGCGAAAGGTGATGTTCATGATCAAGGCCGATGCTGTGGATGAGGCCATCTCCCTTGTCATCCCGTATCTGGGGAAGGGCGATGTTCTTATTGATGGGGGGAATTCAGACTTCCGTGACACGGAAAGACGTGTCAGGCATCTTGAAGAAAAAGGGGTTTATTTTGTCGGCGCGGGAATATCGGGTGGCGAAGAGGGCGCGCTTTACGGTCCCGCGATCATGCCTGGAGGGGCGGATGAAGCATGGAGGATGATACGAGACGTATTTTCCAGTATTGCCGCCAAGCTTCCGGATGGATCACCCTGCTGCACGTGGATCGGGCCGGGAGGGGCGGGCCACTTTGTGAAGATGGTCCACAACAGCATTGAATATGTAGAGATGGAGATCATCGCTGAGGCTTATCACATCATGCGAGAGTTGCTTTCCATGACCTGTGATGAAATGGCCCTGATTTTTGAAGAGTGGAACAGGGGCGAACTTGCCGGCTATCTTATATCCATCACGGCTGAAATCCTGAGAAAAAGGGATCATGACGGCGGATTCCTCATTGAGCGGATACTTGATACATCGGGCCAGAAAGGGACGGGCATGAATGCCGCGAACACCTCCCTGGACATGGGAATTCCTGCCTGTTGTATCCAGGAGGCCGTCTCTGCCCGGCTTCTTTCCGGGATGAAGAAGGAACGGCTTTTTGCTTCCGGGATGTACCGGAAGCCTGATTTTTTGTCCGCCCAAAGGGAATCTCTACTGGAAGACCTGCGTAATGCCGTTCTTGCATCGAGAATTATCTCCATTGCAGAGGGCTTTTCCCTTTTGCGAGCAGGGTCAATAGCGTACGAATGGAATCTTGATCTGGCAGGGATTGCCCGCATCTGGCAGAATGGATGCATCATCAAGGCAAAACTGTTTGAGGTTGTCGAATCATTCTGCCGCCACAATCCCCATGCCGCGCATATCCTTTTTGAACCGGCCTTTGCTGAAATCCTTAACCGATGTCAAATAGGCTGGCGGAGTTCGGTGATGACGGCAATCGGGAGCGGAATCACGGTTCCCTGTCTCGCATCGGCCCTTTCTTATTTCGACGGATTTCGCTCAGGAAGGCTTCCGGCAAATTTGATACAGGCCCAGCGGGATTATTTCGGGGCTCACGGCTATGAGCGGATCGATCATCCCGGAGGAGAAATCTTTCATACGCAATGGAGAGCAGGATTTTGATCTACGATATAACGATCGGTATACATGAAGAGATGCCTGTCTGGCCGGGGGATCCGGAAGTCAGTTTCATTGCGGCGAAGAGGATCGCCAGGGGAGATTCATGCAATGTGACAGGTATCTCGATGGGTATGCATTCAGGGACCCATATCGATGCGCCTCTGCATTTCTTCGAAGGGGGTGATGCGATCGATAAAATACCCCTCTGGATTCTTATGGGCCCCTGCATGGTGGCTGAAATGAATGTGCAAGGCTTGATTGAGAGCAAGGACCTGGAACCGTTGAATCTGGACGGCTGCAAACGGCTTTTGCTCAAGACGGCCAATTCCCTCTTCTGGGGAAGTAATGAATTCCGGAAGGATTTCTCCAGCCTGGGCGAGAGCGCCGCAACCTACCTGGTGGGAAAAGGGATCAGCCTGATTGGTTTCGATTATCTCTCTGTAGAGGGATTTCATGCCAAGGGGCATGCTGTCCACAAAACGCTCCTTGGAAACGGGGTCATTATCCTTGAAGGATTAAATCTTGCGGGAATAAATCCCGGCTTCTATGAACTGATTTGCCTGCCCTTAAAAATTCTTGGCTCTGACGGCGCGCCGGCGCGTGTTTTGCTGCGGGAACTGGCAGAGGGTGAAAAGCTTATTTTCGGAGAGAATGGTTAAAAAGAACATGTCATGAAAAAAGCACTCGTCCAATCCATGCACTGGTTGTCTGAACATCCTTTTATCCTGTTCTTTCTATGGTCGTTTGGCTTGGCTTGTGAATACTTTATGTTTGGCTCCTATTCTTTTGTTCGGATTCCAGAAGATGGGAGTTTCGCCATGGGTGGCAGATTACTTCTGTCTTTTCGAGAGACTTTCCCATCATTGGGTTATTGGAATTTATCTCAATTATGTGGGAATGATACGATTCTTGGCTCTTATATTTTTGACCTTGACAGTTTACCATTTTTCTTCTTGCCAGGTTGGTTGGCGACCGGTCTGGTGATGTGGCTTCAGCGTTTTATTGCAGGATATTTCACGTTTCGGCTGCTTAGAGAAACACTTAATCTGGATGTGTATGCTGCTCTTTTTGCGGGTCTTGCTTATTCTCTGAACGCTAACTATCCTGATACAGGCTTACAGCTGGGATTTCCGCTTTACTACAGCCTGAGTATTCCCGGGATTCCTTTCTTTATCTGGGCACTCTCGCGCTTGAACGAACGTGAAAAATTATCCTATCTGCTTGCCTTCGGGATTGGCGCCCTGTTTTCTCTTTCAACCAACGTTGGTTTTGGCATATTTGTTTTGCCCGTTATCTTCTTCTGGTTATTATTTGTCGTGCCTAGATTGCATTTAATGTTCTGGTTGCTAGTATTGGTTTTTATGATGGGATTTTTTATGTTCGAGTTGCCTATATTGTGGCCAATTTCATTAAACGCATCTTTATCGCAGCGCGCATATTATAACATGGTCAAGCCGGACGGCCCGATACTCATGCAGGGGATGTTTATAAAGGATCTCTTATTTGTTCTGATCGCAGTCATGGGATTGGTGGTGTCTCGCGGCAAATCCCGCCCCTTGGTCGCATTGGTATGCGCGATCCTGAGTAGTGTCGTATTTGTTATTTTTGTTTATCCATTCTTCAGTATCTATGTTCATCCTCATCTTGGTTTTCTACGTGGTTTTCAGTTTGACCGCATTTATATGATCTATCCTTATCTCACCATTGTGGCTGCCGCTATAGGCATTTCCTGTTTGCCGAAGAAGGAATTGGGGATGATTAAAAGTCCATCTATATTACGTGGCGTTTCACTCTATACAGCAGCATTGACTGTGGTTCTCAGCCTTGTGGGTTGGCAGTCACTGAACATGAAATTCATATCAATTCCAAGAATGTTGAATGGAGCTAATTATACTACTCTCTATGAGAATCCAGCTTTGCAGCAGCTTGCTGAAACCAACAAAACGGCGTCTCCTTTTCGAGTCGTCACTATCCCGCATCAGGAAGCTCAATATCCATATCATTTGTACCCGGCGGCCGCATCGGTTTACGGTCTGGAAACGGCGGATGGATATCTTAGTGTTTATTTCCGACGTTACCAAGAATACTGGGAGCAGGTAATCTGGCAAGTACTTCAAGAGGAGCCTGATTATTCTAGCTTCAGCTCCTGGGGGCACCGTGTTTACCTTTTCAAAGGTGTTTACGATCTCAACCTGCTTTCTTTGGCGAATGTCAGATTCATTGTTTCGGATCATCCGCTTTCGGACAAGAGACTTTTATTGTTGCCGTTCGGATCCGCCAATCGAGACAGGCAAATCACCTGGCAAACGATGAGCAGCACGGACAGGTTGAAGAATGTATTGAAGAAACGTCAGTTGCCGGATTATCCTACTTTTGTTTATGAAAACCCTCAGATGTTTCCACGCTTTTTTCTAGTCGAGAATGTACGCTTCTTTGATAAACCCGAACATGTCCTGGAGGCCATGCGTAAGGCGGAATATCAGGAATTGCGTTCCACGGCGTTTCTGAAGAAAAGCGACGTATCGTACTTGCCAGTTGATCGTCTAGGTGCGGAGGCTGGTAGCATCGAACTGCTGCACCATACATCCGACCGATGGATATTGAAGGTTAAGAACCCGCGGGATTCCATCCTCATGATAACCAATAATTACAACCCATACTGGAAAGCCACCATAGACGGCAAGGATGCCAAAGTCTTTCCTGCAGATCATACATTTCAGGGCATTTATGTCAGTGGCGGTGAACATGAAATTATCCTTGAGTATTCTCCTCCCTATGCTGTTCGCTTTGGGGAACGGGTATGGGTCTCGGCGACGAGATAAAGTGAGCAGGGCAAGGAGTGGCGCCCATCTGGCTTGGAGGATTTTTAAAATAGCTACACGATCAGGGAGATGATACAAAATTATGCTGAACGGTAAATCAATCTTAATCACAGGCGGAACGGGCTCTTTCGGCAAGAAGTGCACGGAAATTATTCTTCATAAATACAAACCCGAACGATTGATTATTTTCAGTCGTGATGAGCTTAAGCAATTCGAGATGGCCCAACAATTTCCCGAATCCCAATATGATTGCCTCCGTTATTTTATCGGGGATGTCAGAGACAAGGAACGGATGAACCGGGCTTTCTATAACGTTGACTATGTCATTCATGCCGCCGCTCTCAAGCAGGTGCCCGCAGCGGAGTATAATCCTTTCGAGGCAGTCAAGACCAACATTCTCGGTGCGCAAAATATTATTAACGTGGCCATCGACCAAGGGGTCAAAAAAGTCATAGCCCTGAGCACGGACAAGGCGGCTAATCCGATCAATCTCTATGGTGCGACAAAGCTGTGCTCGGACAAGCTGTTCGTTGCCGGGAATGCCTATGTAGGCCATAAAAGCACGATCTTCAGCGTCGTAAGATACGGTAATGTCGCCGGGAGCCGGGGCAGCGTCATTCCTTTTTTCATGAAGTGCCGGGAAAACGGGGTCTTGCCCATTACCGATCCGCGCATGACCCGCTTCTGGATTACCCTGGAGCAAGGGGTCAGCTTCGTGCTGCAATGCCTGGAGGCTATGGTGGGGGGAGAGCTTTTTGTCCCGAAGCTTCCCAGCATGAATATCATGGATTTGGCTAACGTCATTGCCCCTGAATGCAAAACGGATATCATCGGCATAAGGCCTGGTGAAAAGCTCCACGAGGTTATGATACCATGTGATGACGCAAGAAAGTCCCTCGAGTATGATAATCATTATATCATCCAGCCGGATTTTGCTTACTGGACAAGACGGTTTATAAACAATGGCGGCCAACCGGTTTCACCGGATTTTGAGTACAGCTCAGACAGGAATCCATGGCGGTTGTCGCCTGATCAGATGCGGGAAATCATCAAAAATCTATGATCCCTTACGGTAAGCAATCTATAGATGCCGACGATATCCGGTCTGTTGTGGAAGTCCTGCAATCAGACTGGCTGACGACGGGTCCGAAGGTGCATGAATTTGAAAAGGCTTTTGCTGACCGTGTCGGCGCAAAGCATGCTGTTGCAGTCAGCAGTGGTACGGCAGCTCTTCATGCGTCTATGTTCGCTCTCGGCATCCACGCCCAGGATGAGGTGATCGTACCAACCGTGACCTTTGCCGCCACGGCAAATTGCGTCGTCTTCCAGGGGGGAACGCCTGTCTTCGCGGATGTAGAGTCGAGGACCATTCTGATTGATCCTTTGTCTGTGGAATCGCGCATAACGTCAAAGACAAAGGCCATTATCGCCATGGACTATGCCGGACAGCCTTGTGATTATGATACCCTGGCGGCAATTGCCGAACGGCATCATCTTGCTCTTGTGGCTGATGCCTGTCACTCCCTTGGAGCTTATTATAAGGGAAGACCCGTGGGGTCGTTGGCCCTTCTCAATGCTTTCAGCTTTCATCCTGTTAAGCATATAACCACTGGCGAAGGGGGCATGATCACAACCGATGATTCAAAGCTGGCAGAGAAAATGCGCCTGTTTCGCAATCATGGTATTACAACAGACCACCGCGAACGAGAGGCACAAGGATCATGGTTCTATGAGATGATTGATTTAGGTTACAATTATCGTATTACCGATTTCCAGTGTGCCCTCGGAATAAGCCAACTGAATAGGTTGCCACAATGGGTTGAGCGACGGCGGGAGATTGCCTTTCGTTACAATGAAGCATTCAATGACATGTCCCACGTGAAGCCTTTATCCGTTCAAAATGAAATCTACCATGCTTATCATTTGTATGTGGTCCGTGTTGGCGATAACTGTGCAACGCAGGATCGCAAAGAAATCTTCAGGAAATTCCGGGAGGAAGGGATAGGTGTAAACGTCCATTATATTCCAGTGCATCTCCATCCTTTTTACCAGAAAAGCTTTAATACAACGCCCGGATTATGCCCTATTGCTGAAGAGGCTTATAAACAAATATTTAGCCTGCCTATTTTCCCGGCGATGACTGACAAAGAGGTAGATGCCGTTATTGATGTGTGTATGAAGATTATTCCCAAGTGAAGTAAATCATATCCAGATGGAAGTATAATTCTGGGCGAGAAAATTTCTCTTCGAGCCTAAAACCTGGTTTGCGAGCTAAATGAACAAATATCTGGGAGGTTGACACGTGAAGGGTAGTGAACGATATATCAAGTATTGCACTCATTGTCTTATGCCTGAGACAAAACCGGACCTGCCAATGGATGATAAGGAGGTTTGTGGGGCCTGTAGGAATTTCGAGTCACGCAAAGAAATTGATTGGAAAGAAAGGAAACAGGAACTGCTAACGATTCTAGATCGTTTTCGTTCCCGCGATGGCAGCAACTATGATTGCATCGTCCCCGTCAGCGGGGGCAAAGATAGTACTGCCCAAGTTATTCGCATGCTTGAATTGGGCATGAATCCTCTTTGTGTGACGGCAACTACAGATCATCTTGCAGAAATCGGTCGGCGGAATATTGAAAATCTAAAAAAACAGGGGGTTGATTACATCGAGGTTTCCCCGAATCCTGTTGTACGTCGCCGCATAAACCGCTTGGCCTTAACTCAGGTTGGTGACATCTCTTGGCCTGAACATGTTGCAATATTTACTATTCCGGTTCGCATTGCAACTCAATTGAGTGTTCCGCTCATTATATGGGGTGAAAATTCTCAGAATGAATATGGAGGCCCGGCAACAGATGCGCAAAACAATGCCCTGACCCGCCGGTGGCTTGAGGAATTCGGCGGTCTCCTGGGGCTGCGGGTTTCCGATCTTATCGGTCAGGAGGGTATAGAAGAGAAGCACTTGATTCAATATACCTACCCTTCTGATGCGGCGCTTGCGCGAGTGGGAGTTACCGGTATTTTCCTTGGCTACTATTTGCCATGGGATGGTTATAATAATGCCCTGTATTCACAGGCCCATGGATTTGAATCTTACCATAAACCCGTTGAAGGATCATTGGTCAATTATGAGAATCTGGACAATGTTCAGACTGGTATTCATGATTACTTCAAATTCCTCAAGTTTGGTTTTGGCAGAGCGACAGATTTAGCCTGTATGCATATTCGTCGGGGGCGATTGAGCCGCGAAGACGGCCTGAAGTTGGTGAAAATGCATGACGGTAAATTTCCATGGGTTTATTTAGGTGTTTCCATCGAGACTATTTTAAAAGAGATCGATATGACCTTGGCGAAATTCATTGAGGTGTGTGATCGGTTTACCAACAAGAAGCTCTTTGTTTGTGATTCTCGTGGGAATTTAGTCAAGGATAAGGACGGCAATCTGACTAAGATAAACGATGATAATATAAGTTAGTATGAATATTGTAGCTGTTGTCGATTATGGGATGTGTAATCTGGATTCGGTAAGGCGCGCTGTTGAAGAATGCGGCGGTAAGGCCGTTGTTACCGATCAAGCTCGGGATCTGGAAACGGCGAATCGGATCATTTTACCGGGCGTTGGTGCCTTTCCAGATGCCATGAGCAATATCAAAGCACTTTCTCTGGATCGTGTGTTGTATGCCCAAGCGATAGGAGAGCAAATCCCCTTGCTGGGAATCTGTCTGGGAATGCAGTTGCTGGCAAGTAAAGGATGGGAAGGAAAAGAGACGGATGGTATAGGGTTGATACCGGGAGAGGTGCGACGGCTGGAACCTTTCGGCGATGACACCCGCATTCCTCATGTCGGCTGGAACGAGGTGTGTCCAACTCAGGAATCGCCTCTCTTTAAGAATATCTCATCCGGTAAAGATTTTTATTTTGTGCACAGTTACCACTTTTGCCCAGAACATGACGACCAGGTCTTGGCCTATACGCCATATGCGGGTAGCTTTGTGTCAGCAGTGCAAGCCGGCTCTGTTTTTGGCGTCCAGTTTCATCCAGAAAAAAGCCAGAAAGTAGGCTTTCAATTGTTGAAGAATTTCTTAGCCCTGTAAGAGAGAATATGACACTCAAGATCCGGATAATCCCGACGCTGTTATTTAAAGAGATAGGCCTGGTCAAGGGTGTTGCTTTCGATTCTTGGCGACGTGTGGGCACGGCTATGCAGGCGATCAAGGTTTATAACCTCAGAGACGTGGACGAGGTTGTTTTCCTGGATATAACAGCTACTATAGACGGGCGCGGTCCCGATTTTGACATGGTTGATGAACTGGCCGATGAATGTTTTTTCCCCTTTGCTGTGGGTGGCGGTATCCACTGTGTGGATGATGTCCGGCGGTTGCTGCGGGTTGGCGCTGACAAGGTTGTATTAAATACAGCGGCAGTCGAAAGGCCAGGATTGATAAGTGAAATATCCCAAATGTTTGGATCGCAGTGCATAGTCGTTTCAATCGATGCACGCCGAAATGCCGACGGTTCTTATGAAGCTTTTATACATTCTGGCAAGAAACCTACAGGGCAAGATCCGGTAATGGTTGCACGTCGATGTGCCGAGCTGGGTGCCGGGGAAATCCTGATAACAGCTATTGATCGCGACGGCACCATGATGGGATATGAGATAGAATTAACACGTCGGGTAAGTGAAGCCGTCTCCATTCCAGTTATTGCCTCGGGAGGCGCCGGCAACTATGAACACATGGCGCAGGTATTACGGGAAGGAAAAGTAGCGGCTGTTTCTGCCGCTAGTATTTTCCATTTTACCCAGCAGACACCGCTGGAAGCCAAACGCTATCTGGAAGAGCAAGGCTTCAAGGTGAGACTGTGAAAAATGAACAAACTAAGTACACATGTACATTTCCCAGAGTCGTCCGGATTGAGCCTGCTGGTGCGTGTAATCTGAGGTGTTCTCATTGTCCAACGGGAACGGTGAAGATGGAACGCGGTGTAATGTCTATGGAAACGTTTAATCGGGTTCTTCATAACATTCGGGCACAGACGGAGTTCGTCAAAGTGGTTGTTCTGTACCACGGGGGCGAACCATTGCTTAATAAGGGATTTGTCGAAATGGTCAGGCAGGTACGCGCAATAGTCGGAGAGGACGTGCTTATTAAGACAGTTACAAACGGCATGTTGTTATCTGAGTCTGCTTCGCTGGATATCATTGCGGCTGGTTTAGATGCCATTGAAATTTCGCTTGATGGTCGGAGTCCTAAGGAGAATGATAATATCCGTCGTAATTGCAACTATGACAAGGTAGTCTCAAACATCAAAACTTTGATTACCTGTAAGAAGCAACTGCATTCGGATACTCCAAAGATTCTCATTGCATCTACTCAGTTTTTGGATCCAATATCGCAAAGCGGGAAAGAAGATCCCGAGCCGCCAGATTACCTGCTGGAGGAGTTTTCGGGTGAATATGCAAGTGAGATTATGGGTTTCAAGTGCACATGGGCTATGCGATGGCCGCACATGGAAGTATTGGATGAAATCTTTGATCTTTATCAAGAACCATGCGACAGTGAAATCCGTAATCTATGCGACCATGTTGAGAATACTATCACCATTCGTTGGAATGGCGATGTCGTTGCTTGCTGTTATGATCTTACAAGCCGATTCGTGTTAGGCAATATCAATACTGATAATCTTTCAACAATATTCAATAATCCTTCGTATCTACAATTGCGGACGGGAATCCACCAATATCGGTTTATTCCGTTATGTGGAGCTTGTGCAGTGGTAAACCCGAAGATATTTTTGACCTTGAAAGCTACATGAATACAGCAAGAGAGATATCTAACGTGGCGAGTGATAAAATCCAGGATCAATTGATCAAAAACAAAATGATGTGTCACAGTAAGTAATGTTTGTGTTCGTATTCTGGAACCCGGAATTATTTGAAAATGTGGGTGGTCTTTGGAGAAAGAAAGGAAGATGTATTTACTGAAAACACGGAAGGATAAATGATGGAAAAAGTTGCTGATCAGACCCAACAGTGGTCATCAGAATTTGGCAAGGGATATACAGACCGCAATCCCCATACCTTAGAAGCGATGGATGGGCTGTATAAAAAACAATTTGGTTTGACACGCACAGAGCTCAATTTGATGTTTTTAGGTAAGTTAGACCGATCGATAAAAATCCTTGAAGTCGGTTCCAATGTGGGTGCGCAATTACTGGGACTGCAAAAGCTCGGTTTTAAAAATCTCTATGGCATAGAATTACAACCATACGCAGTTGAAGTATCCAAGCGAAACACCCAAAATATCAATCTTATACAGGGCTCAGCCCTTGAAATTCCATTCAGGGACTCCTACTTTGCACTTGTGTTTACTTCCGGAGTTCTTATTCACATAAATCCCGATGATTTAAATATGGTTATGCGCGAGATATACAGATGCACACGTGAGTATATTTGGGGGTTTGAGTATTATGCAGATCAGTATTCAGAAATAACCTATAGAGGACGCAAAAATCTATTGTGGAAAGCCAATTTTGCAAAGCTTTACCTCGACAAATTTGAGGACCTGGAATTGCTTGAGGAAAAACGTATCAAATATCTTGACAACGATAACGTAGATTCAATGTTTCTGATCAGCAAAAGAAGCGCAAAAAATGATTAACCATAAAGTTGTTGCAATTATTCCCGCACGGGGTGGCAGTAAACGTATTCTCAATAAAAACATTAAATTATTTGCCGGTCAACCTGTCATTTCATATTCCATCCGCGTTGCCCAGGAGACAGGATTGTTTGATAGGATTATTGTCTCGACGGACTCTCTAGAAATAGCGGACATGGCAAGAAGCTATGGGGCAGAAGTACCGTTTCTCCGACCGGCAGAACTGGCAAATGATTTTGCAGGCACTGCTGAAGTTGTTTGCCATGCAATTGAGTGGTTAGCGAGGGATGGAATGCAACCTGAATTTATTTGCTGCATCTATGCAACAGCGCCATTTATTCAGGCGAACTATTTGAAGCAAGGCTATGAGAAACTGATCAATTCAGATGCAACTACTGTGTTTTCTGTAACTACATATCCATATCCTATCTACCGTTCGCTAAAAATCACAGAAAATGGTCGCATAACAATGATATGGCCCGATTATAAGAATTTTAGATCTCAAGATTTGTCCGAAGCCTATCATGACGCGGGACAATTCTACTGGGCTAATACCAATAAATTTATGAAGGGGAAGGCGCTATTTGCTGAAGATTCTCTGCCTGTTATTCTTCCAAGATACCTTGTGCAAGATATCGACACTCCGGAAGACTGGGAAACAGCCGAAATGATGTTCGCTACAATGAATGCAAAAACAGACTGCGAAAACAAATGAATCTAAGTATCAGAGCGGATGCTGATTCACAGATCGGCACAGGTCACATCATGCGTTGCATCGCATTAGCACAGGGCTGGCAGGATCAAGGGGGAAAGGTTACTTTTCTCAGCCATTGTGAAAGTGGAGCATTACGGGAACGAATTTCGAAAGAAGGTTTCAAATTTGTCAAAGTTGAGACGCCTCATCCTAACCCTGATGATCTAGTGCAAACGATAGCGTATTTGAAGTTGAAGCGCCCTTCTCCTCGCGTCCCTTACGCATCAACTGATTGGTTTGTTCTGGACGGTTATCATTTCTCCCCGGAATATCAACGGGCCGTCCGTGATGCAGGCATTCGTCTCTTAGTTATAGACGACATGAACCACCTGCCTTACTATCATGCCGATTTTCTTCTGAACCAAAATATTTATGCGCCAGAACTTGAATACCGTTGCGACGAAGATACCGCCCTTCTTCTGGGAACCCATTATGTTCTCTTACGCAGAGAGTTTCTCGGATATCGGAACTTCAAACGCCAGATTCCCGCGCGGGCAAAAAACATCCTGGTGACTCTTGGGGGGGGGGATTCGGACAACGTTACCCTTAAAGTTATTAAATCATTAAAACCTCTTGACAAGACGGATTTTTCAGTGAAAATCGTCATCGGTCCTGCCAATCCCCATCAGGAGTCTCTTCGCAAAGCCTTGAGCGCTACTTTCTTTAATTCAGAGCTTCTTATAAATCCAATTAACATGCCAGAACTTATGGCATGGGCGGAATTAGCGATATCCGCAGGGGGAAGTACCTGTTGGGAACTAGCGTTTATGGGGCTTCCCTGTTTGTTATTCATTTTGTCGAATAATCAAGAACCGATTGTAAGTTCTCTAAACAATGGTAATGCAGCTCAAAATCTTGGTTGGTATTGTAGATATGATTTTAGTAAATTATCGGATCTTATGTTTTCCTTAATTTCGGATATTGAAGTACGTAAGGCGATGTCAGATAATAGCAAGGTTTTAATTGATGGTCGAGGGAGCCTTCGGGTGTGTGAAAGCATGATGGGTGGCAGGATTTGAAAGTCCTTGTTCTTAGAAACATTACCACCCCAATAATTGATATTCTTAAGCAAGATGGAGATGATGTAATTGATACATCAGAACAACTAGATGAGTATTATTTTGAAAAGAAGGAAGATTATTTTATCGTGAGTCATGGCTATCGCCATATCATAAATCACCAAGTATTAAATATTATAAAAGACAGAATTATTAATCTCCACATTTCCTACTTACCCTGGAATAGAGGTGCAGACCCAAACTTGTGGAGCTTTCTTGAGAATACACCGAAAGGAGTATCGATTCACTATATCGATGAAGGAATTGACACTGGTGATATTATCGTTCAAAAAAAATTGGTTTTTAATGAAGAAAAGGAAACACTCTTATCAACATATCAAAAGCTTCAAGATGAAATCATCCATCTTTTCAAAACGAATTGGCCGTTAATCAAGAATAATAATTGTCGAAGAATGAAACAGCCAGTAGGCGGTTCATTCCATAAATCTTCTGATAGGAAAAAGTTCGAACATCTTTTAATAAAAGGTTGGGATACGACGGTAATCGGACTGAGGGGAAAGGCAATTTCTCGTGATTATTGATAAGACAATTCGAATCGGTAACCGTGAAATAGGTGCAGAGATGCCTGCTTATATTGTAGCAGAGATGTCTGCCAATCATAATCAAAGCTTAGAACAATCTATTCAGATTATTAAAGCTGCAAGGGATGCTGGAGCAGATGCTGTCAAATTGCAGACCTATACACCTGACACACTGACGATAGATTGTGACGACGAATATTTCCATATCGGCAAAGGTACGATTTGGGAGGGCAGAACTTTATACCACCTATACAAAGAGGCTTACACTCCCTGGGAATGGCATCCAAAACTCAAGAAAATTGCTAATGATCTTGGCATGAATCTGTTTTCAACCCCTTTTGATATGACTGCTGTCGATTTTCTCGAAAAGATGGATGTACCAGCCTATAAGATCGCATCTTTTGAGCTTGTTGACATCCCCCTTATTCAATATATTGCCAAGACAGGAAAGCCAATAATCATGTCCACCGGCATGGCAACATTAGCAGAGATAGACGAAGCTGTAACTGCAGCCAGAGAAGCAGGGTGTAAAGAAATTGCCCTTCTCAAATGCTCAAGCGCCTATCCGGCCAACCCGGAAGAAATGAATCTGCGAACCATCCCCCACATGGCAGAGGCGTTTGGCGTCCCTGTGGGCCTATCCGATCATACGCTGGGTATCGCTGCATCAATTGCTGCTGTGGCCCTTGGCGCCTGTGTTGTGGAAAAGCACTTCACTCTGAGCCGAAAAGTTCCAGGTCCTGACAGTGCTTTTTCCATCGAACCCCACGAATTCAAGGATATGGTTAATGCTATACGTACCGTGGAAAAAGCCCGTGGCAGAGTCAGCTATGAGGTTACCGAACAGGAAGCTGCCAGCCGGGTTTTTCGGCGCTCTCTTTTTGCCGTAGAATGCATAAAAAGGGGAGAAGTCTTGACCGAAAAAAACGTACGCAGCATTCGACCAGGCTATGGTTTGCACACTCGTTTTACAAATAATGTCCTGGGAAGAAAAGCAACAAGGGACATCAGCAAAGGCACACCACTGAGATGGGATTTGATTGGATAGCTGGGATGCCAATGCAATCGGTATTGCAAGGATTTTGTAGTATGAATAGAGAGATACTAAACATGATCACGCGTAAAAAGGATAGCTCTACGCCGACTGGATGAATGACTCTCTAAGAAAGCGTTATTTTTTCAAATTATTAACTAATATGGTCGGCCTGATTATTTATGTTGTAACCAGTGCTGTTATCCCTCGTGGTTTGGGACCGAAGGCTTATGGAGACTTCAATTTCCTGACCAGTTTCTTTGTGACGATTACCGCTTTTCTGGACATGGGAACGTCAGTTGCATTTTACACAAAAATCGCCAATCGACAGAAAGAATTTAGCCTGGTTGCCTTTTACCTGTATTTCTCCGGTCTGATCAGTTTGTTGATGTTCGTTGTTGTTTTTATAACGGCAGTAACGACACTTCACCTGACCCTATGGCCGGATCAGGGCATCCTTTACGTTTCCCTGGCAGCATTATGGGCCATGATGACCTGGTATGCTCAGGTACTAAATCAGATGGGCGATGCCTATGGTTTGACGGTCCGCACAGAAATGGCGAGAATTTCACAAAGAGTACTGGGTTTGGCAATCATAATTACACTTTTCTTGCTGGACAGGCTGAATCTCCTGAATCTGTTTTTTTATCATTACGTGATTTTATTATGTCTCAGCCTTTCCTTCGTCTGGATCATTGAGAAGCAGGGAGTTTCATTCAGGCAAAGCTGGCGCTTGTCAAGAAAACAGCTCAAATCATATGTGCACGAGTTTTATACATATAGCCATCCTCTTTTCACTTACTCCCTGATTGGGCTTTTCATCGGTATCTTCGACCGGTGGGTTCTACAGTTTTTTAGCGGCAGTGTTCAGCAGGGCTTCTTCAGCCTTTCCTATCAAATAGGCGCCGGGTGTTTTTTGTTTACCAGTGCGATGACACCGCTGATAATGCGGGAATTTTCCATCGCTTTCGGGGATAAGGATTTGTCTAGGATGGCGAGTCTTTTTCGCCGTTACATCCCCCTACTTTACTCCATCACTGCCTATTTTGCGTGCTTCGTGGCCATGCAGGCAGGTAAAGTTACTCATATTTTCGGAGGGGCGCAGTTTCACGAGGCAACTATTGTTGTGGCTATCATGTCCTTTTTCCCGATTCATCAAACCTATGGCCAATTGAGCGGGTCCATTTTTTTTGCTGCCGATCAAACCCGGTTATACAGGAATATCGGGATCATATTCATGCTGGCCAGCCTGCCCGTCACTTTTTTTCTTATTGCACCTGTGCAAATGATGGGGTTGGGTACCGGCGCCACTGGATTAGCTGTAAAACTGGTTTTATTCCAGTTCATCACAGTGAATGTGATGCTATATTTTAATGCAAAACTTCTTCATTTGAATTTTTTGCGCTACTTCGGACATCAGATCGTCAGTGTCGCTGCTTTGGCGGGGATCGCTTTTATTTCCGTTACCCTTTTGAATCATGTCTCTCTTCTGGAAAGCCGCGCCATTGCGAGTTTTATTTTATCGGGTATCCTTTATACGATACTGGTTGTATGCCTGATTCTATTGTTCCCTCCGATATTTGGGATAACCCGTGCGGACATTTTCTCTCTGGAGAGAAAAATGATAAGTATTATCCGGCTTGGCGCCGGATGAAAAATTGCCGTCTCTGGGATTTTTCCATAAACCGCATGTGAACCAACTTTACTAATCATGGAATCCAATATTAAAACTGTTTTCGTGACGGGAGCCGCTGGATTGATCGGGGCTGCAGTCACACAGGCCCTTCTTTCAAGAGGCACAAAGGTTGTCGCTTGCGATGATTTCAGCATTGGAAGCTGGCAGGCTGAAAAGGAGAATCTTGTCTGGGCGAAGACCGATGTGAGCGCACCGGGGATGACGACTCTCCTGGAAAAATACGGGCCGGATGCCGTCATTCACTGCGCGGCCCATCCCGGGGGGCTTTCGTTGTCGGACCCGGTTGAAGATGTCAAGGTGAATGCCCTGGGAAGCATCAGGATTTTCGACTGGTGTGCTCGTGCAGGAAAAACGCTTATCTACCTAAGTTCATCGGTTATTTATGGGGACCAACCCCCTGGTTTTCCCATCCGGGAGTCCGCAGAAGTTATGCCGGGTACGATCTATGCGGCCTGCAAGATCGCCTGTGAGAACTTTCTGCGAATTCTCGCCGATGGATACGGCCTGCAGTGGACGGTTCTTCGGCTTTTTTCGACGTATGGTGCCGGCCATAAGCCGGGCACCAGCCAGGGTATCGTGAATATTATGCTGACTCAGTTGCTTGCCGGCAACCGTCTGATTGTCCGGGGCTCCCTGGATCGTGTTCGTGATTTGCTTTATGTGGACGATGCCGCCCGTGCCATTGTCGAGAGTGTTTTTGCCCGGGAGGCGCGTGGTCAGGTTTTGAATGTAGGAACTGGGACCGGGATTATTATCAGTCAGCTGATTGAAAGCCTGTGCAGAGGCCTGGGGCGGCAAATGTCCGCTATCGAGATTGTCGAAGAGCCGGGAACGGTCGGGGATCCGCTCTGGAACGTGGCCGATTGCTCGATGGCGCAGGAGATTCTGGGTTTTTCCGCGCAAAACGATATTGAGACGGGGATATCGAAACTGATAAGGAATCGTATTCCCGAAATATAGAAAGAATGGATGATCTGGTGAGAATGACCTTCCCCCCGGAAACTGATCCATTTTCAAATGGAGTCCTTCCTGATAAAGGAAAACCATATAAGGGAGGACAGCGTAATGAAAGGGAAGAGATTTTC
>Ga0265297_10000373_pt1 | contig 140926 bp, 128 predicted proteins | sample Munlanlwell13791_FD_192502 | JGI IMG/M metagenome (GOLD analysis project Ga0265297, IMG submission 192502) | Leachate microbial communities from a municipal landfill in Southern Ontario, Canada - Leachate well 137-91 | ecosystem: Engineered > Solid waste > Landfill > Unclassified | place... | reverse complement strand
AGCCCGAGCGCCGAGCGATATCGGGACGCTCGGCACCGTGGGGAAGAGCCGTGCTCCTTACCCCACGGCGCGCAGGAGGCGCCGTTCAGGAGGGGTTTATCAGCACCCTGCTAGCCCTCGCCGTCCTTCTCTCATCCCCCCTGCCGGCGCACGCCCAGAAGAAGCTCCAGCCCCTGGACTCCGCCCGCCTCGCCTCCGAGCTCGATGGGGTCCTCTCCACTTTGACATCGGTGCTCAAAACCCCCAAGTCCGCGGACCCTTTCGCTCCCCTGGACGGGGCCAGGAAGCGGCTCGACGCGGTGGAGTCCGGCCTGGCCAGCGCGTCCCTGCAGGAGCCCGAGCGCAAGAGCCTGCAGACCCGTCTGGGCACGGCGCGCAGCCTTCTTGAGAAGACCTTCTTCGCAATCGGCTGCGAAGCGGGTCCTCGATACGCGAAGGGATTCTCTCCGGGCGGCGGCTCCATGGCCAAAGGCGTGGACTGCCTGCTCTCGGACCTCTCCGACCTGCAAGGGCCGCTGCCCGTCGAGGTCCTGAAGGTCCTGCACGACAGGCTCTCCAGAGTGCGCTCGTCTTTGCTCCAGGAGGGGCTGCCTGCGGCCGAATCCCGCGCGATCGAGGAACGCCTGAACCTGGCCCTAGCCCTTCTCAACGCGATCCGCCGGACAGAGGTCAAGGCGCCGCAGCAGCCGAAGAAGGGAGCTCCCCTGGCCGACGACCTGCGCAAGACGTCGGCCCTTCCCGCGGCCGAGCTGGGGGCGGTCTACGACAATTCCAGAGGCCCGGCTCCCGGAGAAGAACCCCTCCCGGTGGGCCCGGCACAGACAGCCGCCCCGAAGGACGATACCCGGCCGGTCAAGCTCCAGCTCTCCCTGCACGCCGGCTCCGTGCCCAAGCCCGAGCGCGAGACGGGCGCCTCGCTCGAGCCCAAGCCCAAGGGGACGCTCGAGAAGCTCGAGGACTCCCTGTTCGCGGCTGCCGGAGCCCTGGCCGGCCTCACCGATGAGGGCAAGAGAGCCCTGTTCCTGCGCACCCGCCAGGACGCTCAAGAGCGCCTCATGACCCAGGCCGGCCGCGCCCTCCTGGACCTGGGCCTGGCCCCGGAGGAGTTCCCCACGCTGGGAGCGGCGGATGCGAAGCTCTACTCCCTGCAGGACAAGAAGGCGCAGGTCCCGTCCTTGTCCGGGTATCTGGCCCAGCGCGGACTCTACCAGATATTCATGCAGCAGTCGCTCGACAAAGGCGCCATCCCGCAGGACCTGCGCCTGAGCCCCTGGGAGCTCGGGTTGGACTCCAAGGGCGTGGTGTCCGTGGAGACCCGGAGCGTCTCGGACGACGGCTCCTCCTTCCGCGGGATCCTGACCCGGTTCGAGGACGAAACGGTACGGTTCGAGGGGTCCGACGGGTCTTCGAGCCTCATCGAGGCGGAGCTTGCGAAGGACGGCCGCACGGTCCGCACCCGGATCGACTACGGAGCGAACGGACGGCCCGGCAAGACACGCACCACGGTCCTCTCCACCGCCACCCGGAAGAAGATCCATGAGGAGCTCGTGGACCTGGCCAAGAGCCTGACCACCCACGCCTTCTTCGACGACCTCGGCGCGATCTCCCGCATCGAGACCGTGAATACCCTCACCGGGGAGCGGGAGCTCGACGACCGGACCGGCAAGATGCGCATGCGGAGCAAGGACGGCAAGGCCGTGGTGAGCTCCTCGGACCTCTCGAGCGTGTGGGCCTCCCAGGAAGGCATACTCGGCGAGGACGGCCGCTTCCTGATGCAGCGCATGGTCCGCCGCGACGGCAAGACCGTGGAGACCGTGAGCCCGAACATCGTCCGGGTCTCGGACCCGGGCGGAGCCAACGCTTCCTATATCATGAACATCGCCGAGCTCACCGGCGGCCTCAAGGGCAAGGCCCGCGACGCGCACGCCTGGGACCTGGCCGGCCAGATCGTGAAGGCGCTCGGCCTCCCGGACGAGGGCAAGGCCTGCTCCAGGGCCCTGCAGACCTGGCTCTGGGAAGTGTGGCCCCTGGCGGACAGGTACACGGACGCCCGGGTCACCTTCACCAAGGAAGACGGGTTCACTCTGATATACAAGATGAAGGACGGAAGGATGCGCGTGGAGCGCGCCTCCTTCGGTTCCGCCACCCCGTACGCGGGCCAGGCGCGCGGCGAGCGGGCTATCGTCGTGCTCAGGCCCATGTTCACGGACCGGCAGGGGAACGGGACCCAGGACCCGCGGCGCTGGGCCGAGTTCCTGGAGACCGGCGCCTACCATCAGTGGCACTCCAAGTTCGGGGTCAAGCCGGCCGGCTGGTTCCGCGACGCGGCCATGACCGAGGAAGTCTCGCTCATACGCAAGCGCTGGTCCGGAGACGCGGAGACCGGCAAGTGGGTCGTGGCGGGCTCCGAGGTCAAGGAGGCCATCGTCAACCCGGTCCCCGGCACCTCCACGGCCGGCGCCATCTGGAACGGCATCTGGGACACCCCGGTGGTGGGCCATGTCCTCAAGGGCGGCAAGTGGGTCGGCCAGACCGTGGTCACCGGCGTTGGCGCGGGCGGGACCGAGATCTACTACTGGGCCACCGGCAATGAGGCCGCGGGCTACTACGCGGCTCACGGCTACGCCAACATGCCGGCCATGCGCGCGTTCATGGACGCGGACGGCTACCTCTCGCGCCTGAGCCCGGACCAGCGCAACAAGGTGGAGGAGCGCGCCTACGGCTACCGCACCGAGGGCCTGCGCGACGCGGGATACAGCCCGGAGCGCACCGAGCGGAACCTGTACCTGGCGATGTACTACACCCCCTTCACCAAAGAAGAGCTCTTAGACGTGCTGGCCCACGCCCGGGACAAGCGCCACATCGACCGCATCATCGCTTCCGGACTCAAGCGCTCCAGGGCGGGCGAGACCGGGGGCACAGACGGGGGGACGCTCAACTTCCTCAAGACCGCGTCCCAGGACGCCTTGGACCCCATCCTGCGCGCGGCTCTGGGCGTCGCCGGAGCGGCCCAGGCCCTGGACGGGAGGTCCGGCCGGCCGGAAGGGGAGAGCATCATCCGCGACATCGCCGGGCCTGCGGCCCTCCGGGGCGCCGGGCTCACCCAGTCCCTTCTGGGGGGGACCCCCTACGCGCCCTGGGTCGCCGGCGGGTCCACAGGGACCGGGGGCACGGACGGGGCTCCGAGCGCAGGCGGTCCGTCGACCCAGAACGGACAGAAGCCCTCTCCCAAGCCTGAGAGCATCGCCTCTTTGGGCAAGACGGCACGCGAGAGCAGCGACCCGGCCCAGGTCAGCGAGGCGCACAAGCAGCTCGAGGGACTCAAGCAGATCCTGCTCGACCAGGCGCGCGAAGCCGAGGGCCTGCCTTCCCAGTCGGCTCTGGCCAAGGGCGGCCTGGTGGACCTGCTCAAGAAGGGTCTGGACCGGTTCTTCGACGGGAATCATGCTCCCGGGACAGCGGACCCAGCCCCGACAGACGGCTCCTTGGCGAGAGGCGGAGTGGTGCCGAGCGGCCGGGTGTCGGGCGAGAGGACGCGGGGCACGCCGGTGCGCAAGCTGGTCGCCGTGACCGTGCCGTTGAAGGGTGAGAAGGAGACTCCCGCCGGGGAAGAACCCGCCCGAGCGCTCCCGGTCAGCACCGCCAAGGTCCTGACGGAGGCGGCGGAGAAGACCTCTTTGGACCCGGTCTTCGCCGGCGGGACGCCGACACAACCTGGCGGCCCCAAGTCCGAGGGAGGGGGAGGGTCCGGCATCCCTCCCATGGGCCCGACCCGGCCGCAGCCGACCGTCCTGCTGGCCAAGGCTGACGAGCTTTCCAAGGTGCGGCCGAACCCGACGCTTCCAAAGGGCGAAACGGCTCCTGAAGCGGGCCGGCCGCTCGTGCTCGAGCCTGGGCGCGCACTCCTGCCCGAGGGGGCCGACATCCGGACCCCGCTGGTCCCCGGACCCGCGGCAAGAACGCAGCCCAAGTCCGAGGCCGAGACGCAGCCCGGCCTCAAGACCCCGATCGCCAAGACGCAGCCCAAGTCCGATATCATCGACACGATCCACGGCTGGGTCTCGGATGTGAAGAGCCGGCTGCTCGACGCCCCGCGCGAGCAGGCGCCCGCCGGCGACTCGCTCGCGAAAGCGACCCCTTCGGTGAAACCTCTCGTGGGACTCGCCCCTACCGTGCAGCCCGAGACTCCGGCCCAGATCGCCAAACCCGGAGCCGAGAGCACGACTGTGGTCGACCACAGTCTCACCGTCTCGAGGGGCGGCCCGGCTCCCGCTCGCGAGGCCGAGGCCGCGCCGAGCCTCAAGCCGCAGGCCTCCCAGGCCTACGGGCCGACCACGGCGACCTCGCACTCGGGCACTTCAACGAATCAAAGGATTTTCACCCTTCCCACTTTCAGCGCTGAAAGCAACCGTGCAAATAACCCCGCCCCATGGACCGATATCTCCCTGCGTCGGTCCACTGCGAGGCCCAACGGCCGGATGATCCAGCCCGCCGGCAGGAAGCCCGTCGTCCGGATCACGCGGCTCCATCAGCCGCACGAAACGCTCATCCTCCGGAGCAGCGCCGCTCTTGCAGCTGCGGCCGACGAACCCTCGGCCGCGGACGAAACGGGATCACGCCGTGCCGAACCCGCCAAGCGCAACGCCACCACGGACCGGGTCAGGGCCCTGGCAGCGGCCGCGGCGTCGGTGCAGACCAAGCAGCCGCCTATGGCTCCTGCGGTCAGCACACTGCGGCAATCGCTGAACTACGGCATGCTCTGCGGCCGGCGTCTCGCCCGGCTCATGGCCGGCCACGCGCCTTCCACGCCGATCCTGCTCCTGCTGCTTGTGCTGTGCGCTCTCGCCTATCTCGGCCCGAACGCGTTCGCGGCCGAGGAAGACTCGGTCCGCTTCGCTCTCGCGATCTAGCGGGGCTCAGCCGGCCGGCTGCCGGACGCTCAAGACGAGGGAGACCATCCGCGCGGCCGAATCCAGGTTCCGGCCGATCTCGTCCTGCACTCCCTTCGCCACCGGGGTCTCGGAGTGCACGAGCAGGTGCCCCAGAGGCTTCTCTTTGGATACCAGCTTCACGTGGTAGGTGGCCGGATCGAGCCAGGCGCTCGCAGCGGCAGTCCCGGCGAGGACCTTGCGCGCGGCATCGTCGAACGAGAACTTGCCCGAGGAAGCGACGGGCGAGGCTCCGCCCGCTGCCAGATAAACGGCTGCCGACCAGGGCCCTCCCAGGTGCCGGACGATCCGCTCCAAAGTCTGGGGCAGGGACGCCGCCGGAGCCTTGTCCGGGTCCAGGAGGATGTCCTCCAGGTCGCAGTGCAGCGTCAGCTCGTCCGAGGTATGGCGCAGGCGCTGGGACTGCAGGTGGACGAGGGCCGCGAAGAACTGCACCGCCTGCTGCGAGCTCGCCTTGGCCCAGCGGTCGAGGTCCCCGCGGAAGAGCTCGAAGACGAGAGTGGGCCCGACCGCGATCGCGCTGGCGGACCGGGACGCCTCCGCGATGAGGGCCATCTCGCCGAAGAAGTCCCCGGGTCCCAGCATGACCAGGTCCATGCGGCCGCCCCCGGCCGCGCGCTTGCAGATGCGGACCTGCCCGTTCGACACGAAGTACAAGCTCATGCCGATGGAACCTTCCTCGAACACCACGGCCCCGTCCTGGAGCGGCTTCGGCCTCAGGAACTCGGCCAGACCCGAGAGCTGCCTCTCCGGGATCCCCTGCAGGGGCTTGAGCGCCTTGATGAGCTTGAGCTTCTCCTCGTAGAGCATCAGGCCCTGCCCGCGTCGACGAGCGCTTCGCGGAAGATGCGGTAGAACTGATCGTTGTCCGCCACGGCCTGCCGCGTGATGGCCTTGATCTTGCCGAGCTCGCGCTCCGCCACCACGAAGTTGACGCTCCTGGCGAAAGCCGTCATGTTGTCCAGGGTGCGCAGGCTCTTGCCCACGAGCCCCACGCACATGTGCCGCCGGAGCGCCATGGCCATGGGCTGGATCGCCTTCAGGACCGGGTTGTTCTCCGCGGATCCGCCGTATTCCTCGCCGAGGATGAGGACCTCATAGCGCGTCCGCCGGAGCCGCAGGACCGCCTCCTGCGGGTTGGCCGGGGCGTGAACGGTGTAGCCGGCCTCCTCCAGCGCCGCCTTGACCTGGGACTGCGCCTCGGCCGAATCGAAGCAGGCCATGGCCAGCTTGCGCCCTTCCGCGAAATCCTCGTCCGTGAGCGCTGCCGGGGGAGGGGGAGCCTCGGGGGCGGGCGGCGGAGGCGCGGATGGCTGCGGCGCCGGAGCCGGTTCGGGCGGCGCCACGGGCTGCGTCGCCTCCTCCTTCGAGGCGGAGGGGGGGGCGGCCGGCTCGGCAGGAGCGGGCTCCGGCTTCAGGGGCTGCGTCGCCTCCGCGGCCGGGGGCTGCGCCGGCGGCGGCTGGATCCGGATCTCGATGGGGCTCTGGCATTTCGGGCACTTGCCCGTGACGCTGGGGACTCCCTTGGGGAGCTTGTCGTCCGGGATGCTCAGCTTCGTCGCGCACTTGCCGCAGGTGATCTCCATGTTATTTCTTCTCCTCGGGGCCCACGGAGATCTTGGCCTCATAGTCCGTGTCGATGGCGAGGCCCTCGATATCGCTCGTCTTCTCCCCGCGCGCCTGCCGGATGGTGTCGATCCCGCGCTGCACGATGGCTTTCCGCGTCGAGTACAACTCCGCGTTCTCCGACGTCACCACCCCGTCCTGGTACGCCTTGATGAGAGCCTGATCGAAGGTCTGCATGCCGAAGGGCTGGCTCGCTTCCTGTATCTCGTAGAAGGTCTTGCCCTCGCACTCGCCGAGCAGGATGGACTCCTTGGTGCGGAGGTTATTGCCCAGGATGTCGTGGATGGCGAAGCGTCCGCCTCCCGCCTTGGGGACGAGGCGCTGGCCCACGATCCAGCGCACGGTCTCGGAGAGGCGCTGTCGGATCTGCTTCTCCTCCTCCTGGTCGAACATGCCCACGATGCGGTTGATGGTCGCCCCGGCGTCGATGGTGTGCAGGGTGCTCAGGACCAGGTGGCCCGTCTCCGCGGCCTTCATGCCGAGCTCCACGGTCTCCCGGTCGCGCATCTCGCCCACGAGGATGACCTTGGGCGCCTGCCGAAGAGCGGCCCTCAAGCCGCTGCTGAAGGCGTCGAAGTCGCCGCCCAGCTCGCGCTGATTGAACGTGGCCTTGATGTTCGGATGGACGAACTCGATGGGGTCCTCGAGCGTGACGACATGGATGGACTTGGTCTCGTTGAACTCGCGCAGCAGGGCCGCCAGGGAGGTCGATTTCCCGCTCCCGGTCCCGCCGACCACCAGGATGAGGCCGTTCTTCTCCTGGGTCATCTTGGCGAAGGCCGGAGGCATCTTCAGGTCCTTCACGGACGGGATGGTGGTCTCGAGCTTGCGCAGGACGATCGAGTAGTTGCCGCGCTGCGAGAACACATTGACGCGGAACCGGGCCTTGCCCTCCAGCTGGTAGGAGCTGTCGCAGGAGCCCTCCTCGAGCAAGGTCTTCGAGAGCCGCTTGTTGTTCTGGAGGATGTTCAAGGCGAAGACCTCGGTCTGGAACGGGGTCAGCTTGTCGATGTCCGGCTCGAAGGGGACCTTGGTGAGCTGGCCCGAGGTCTCGACCTGGAGCGCCCGGTCCACGGAGACGTTCAGGTCCGACACGTTCGGGAACGTGAAAAGCATCTTCTCCAGCATGTAATCGATCTCGGCTTTTCTCATGGTAAACTCCGATGCGGATCAGCCGAAATAGTCGGCTGGGGTCTCCTTCAGGAACGGAAGGAACTTGGTCTTATCGATGCACTTATCGAACGCCTCCTCCGCGGAGATCTTCTTCTTCTGGAGGAGGTCCAAGATGGCATCGTCGAGCGAGGCCATGCCCTGCTTCTTGCCGGTCTGGATCGCGGAGGGGATCTGGTAGGTCTTATTCTCGCGAATGAGGTTGGCGATGGCGGAGGTGCACACCATGATCTCCAGCGCGCAGCAGCGGCCCTTCACATCGATGCGCTTGAAGAGGTTCTGGGCCACCACCAGCTTCAGGCTCGTTGCCAGGGTGTTCCGGATCTGGCTCTGTTCCTCGTGCGGGAAGACCTCGATGACCCGGTCCACGGTCTTGGCCGCGCTGATGGTGTGCAGGGTTCCGAAGACCAGGTGCCCGGTCGCGGCCGCCTCCACGGCGAGGCGGATGGTCTCCAGGTCGCGCATCTCGCCGACCAGGATGATGTCCGGGTCCTGGCGCAAGGCGCCTCGGAGCGCGGCGCCGAAGGAACGGGTGTGCCGGCCCACCTCGCGGTGGTTGACCAGGCAGCCCGTGCTCTGGTGCACGAACTCGATGGGGTCCTCGATGGTGATGATGTGGTCGTGGCGATGCTTGTTGGCGTAGTCCATGATCGCGGCCAGGGTCGTGGACTTGCCGCTCCCGGTAGGCCCGGTGACCAGGACCAGGCCCTTGCGGTACATGGCGGCCTGCGTGAGGATGGGGGGAAGTCCCAGGTCCTCGGCGGAGAGCACCTTGCTCGGGATCTGCCGGAACACGGCGGCGCAGCCGTTCTTCTGGTTGAAGAAATTGGCGCGAAAGCGAGCCAGGCCCGGGATCTCGTAGCCGAAGTCCACATCCCCGGTCTCCTCGAACTGCTTGATCTTGATCTCCGGGGCGATCTCGTAGAGCATCGCTTTGAGCTCATCGTTCTCGAGAGCCTTGTATTTGATCCGTTCCATCTCTCCGCGCAGGCGGATGATGGGCTGCTGCCCTGAGACCAGGTGCAGGTCCGACGCCCCCTGCTCCGCCATCAACTTGAAGAACGCGTCTATCTTAGCCATAGGTTCGCCCCGCTATCAGGCCCATGCGCTGACGCACTTCTCGCATCCCCTGGCCCGGATGGGCCATGGGACTGGGCCTCCTCAGGATGTGTGCGGAGGCCCGGTCCGCGCAGGGCCCAGACTGCTCCGCAGTCTTAGGACTTGGTAGCATAATCTCCATAGCGGGTCAAACCCGCCGACGGACCCGCTTGAACACCCGGGCCTTGGCCCCGTTCGGCAGGTCGGCCTCCGCCCACTGCCTGAACGGGAGGGCGCCGTCCCGGATGGCCGCCAGAACGGCCGGATTATCGCGGTTGAGCCGCGGGTCGAGCTCGGCCTCCGGCAGCCCCTCGACCGAGATGATATAGTCGGCGCCGTATCCCTCGATGAAGCGCAGCGCGGCCTGGGCCGTGGGATAGCGGCTGTAGTTGCGGAACCGCGCGGGCCAGCCGTGGAGGACCGCGTACGCGTCGGCCGTGGCCGAGTTGAAGAACTTGTGAGAAACGGCCAGGACGACATGCTTGACCCCGGGAGTCGAGGCCGCGTCCTTGGCTACGAACGCCCACAGCTTGTCCTGGCCCCAAAAGCCGCCTTTCCGAGGCGGGCCGTTCCAGACATAGGGAGTGGGGGCGCCGGAGCCCGGAGGGATGGTCCTCACGCCGAAGGTCTGCTCGACATAGACCGCAGCGGGCAGGACAAGGACCGCCGCTCCGGCCCAGACCCGCAGCCTCTCCGGGACATCCTCGAGCATCCGGGCCAGGAGCAGGGCCAGACAGACGCCGGCGCCGGCCGTGGCCGGGCCTGACCAGCGCAGCTCAGGAGCCAGACCCGTGGAGAAGAACAGGGTCGGGACCAGGGCCCATGCGGCCAGGGCGATGGCGTCCCGAGCCGGCTCTCCTTTCGGCATCCCGGTCCGCCGCCAGAGGAGCGCGCCGAAGGCCACGATCATGCACGTGTGCGGCCAGCCCCAGCCCTGCCGGACCACCAGACTGACGTAGTCCCAGGCGCTCGCGAGCCTCCAAGGCGACTGCGAGGCGGCGGTCGCCCCGTATCCGGCGCTCCGCGCGAAGAGGATCGCGCTCCCCGCGTTCCTGGCGTACCAGACCGAGGCGACCGCGGCGGCGATCCCCAAGGTCCACGCCCAGTCCCGCCAGCTCCTGCGGCGGAGAGCGAGGAGGAGTACTGGAACGCCGACGTACACGGGGAATGTGAGCTTGCAGAGCATCCCGAGTCCCAGGAGCGCGCCCAGGGTCTTGGGGCGCCCTCCTTCCAGGAGGAAGCAGAGGACCGCGGCGCACAGCGCGGCCAGCAGCGTCTCAACGTAGAAGTGGCGCGACAACCCGTAGACGATGGGCGTGAGGTTCACCATCCAGACCGCGAGCGGCCCTCCGTAAGGGGGGCGCAGCCGGTCGCCGATCCTCCAGGCGAAGAAGCTCAGCGCGGCGAGGGCCAGGAGCTGGGACCCGCTCGCTTGGGCGAAGCCCTTGCCTGCGGCCAGGAAGACCGGGAAGGGGAGCAGGGCGATCAAGGGGGCCTTGAAGCCCATCGCTTGAGAGAACCCGTCGAGGAACCCGAGGAGGTCGAAGGCCGCCAAGCGGTCCCAAAGGATGAAACTCGACGTCAGGTACGCGGCGTCGTCCCAGGTGGGGGGGACCCGGCTGGAGAGCATGTGCCACAGGCTCCCGGCGGCGGGCGCGAGGAACCCGGCAACGGCAGCGGCCCAGCGCAGGACGGGACGCGCGGGGGGCGGAGCAGGCCTCCTCATCCGTCGAAACTAGCAAAAGCGCACAGGGGTGTCCACGCATGCAGGGCCGTCCTTGCGCCGGTTTGTATAATACCGGCTCGTGTCCTCCAAGCGCCCCCGCTTCACATGGCTGGCCTGCGCGTTCGTGGCGCTGGCCGCCTTCGCCGCCTTCCTGCCGGCCCTGTCCGGCGAGTTCGTCAATTGGGACGACAACGTCTTCCTGTACGAGAACCCTTTCTACCGGGGCTTCGCCTGGGAGAATCTGAAGTGGATGTTCACCACGCTCCGATCCGGGACCTATCAGCCGCTCGCCTGGCTGACCTACGCCCTGGACTTCAAGCTCTGGGGCATGGACCCGTCCGGCTACCACCTCACGAACCTGCTCCTGCACGCGCTCAACGCGGCCCTGCTCCTGCTGGTCTGCCTCGAGCTGCTGCCGCTCCCCCGGGGAGATATTCTGCCCGCGTCCGCTCTCTGCGCGCTCCTCTTCGCGGTCCACCCTTTGCGCGTGGAATCCGTGGCCTGGGCCACGGAACGCCGGGATGTGCTCTCCGGCGCTTTCTATCTCCTGGCCCTGCTCTTCTACCTGCGCTCGGCCGCATCGAAGAGCCGCCCCATGCTCCTGCTCTCCTTGACCGCGTACGCATGCTCCCTGCTCTCCAAGGCCATGGGAGTCACCCTGCCCCTGGTCCTGCTCATGCTCGACGCGTATCCCCTGCGGAGGCTCAGCCGGCGCTCTTTACTGGAGAAGCTGCCCTATCTGCTCCCGGCCGTGATCGTGTCCGTCGTGGCTTGGCTGGGACAGACGCATGCGGGAGCGGCCAAGAGCATCGAGCAGTACGGTCTTATCGAGCGCCTGGCTCAGACCGCCTACGGTCTCGCGTTCTATCTCCGCAAGACGCTCTGGCCCACGGGGCTCTCTGCGCTCTATCTCATCCCGTCCCCTTTCGACCCCCTGGCTCCGGCGTTCCTGCTGAGCGCCGCAGCCGTGCTGGTCGTCACGCTCCTGGCGCTGCGCCTGCGCCGCTCGCACCCGGCCCTGCTCACGGCCTGGGGATGCTACGTCGTGACCGTGCTGCCGGTCCTCGGGCCGCTTCAGTCCGGCGACCAACTCGCAGCGGACCGCTACTCCTACCTCGCCTGCATCCCTTGGGCCGTGCTGGCAGCGGCACACGTGTTCACCGTCTTCCCGAGGAACACGGTGCGGCACCTCATCCGAGGTGCCGTGGCGTTCTGCTGCCTCGCCCTCTTCGTCCTCACCTGGCGCCAGACCCGGGTCTGGCACGATTCCGAGACGCTCTGGACCCACGCCTTGAGGGTCGATCCGGAGAACGCCATGGCTCACGTCAATCTCGCCGCGGTGCTCGCCCAGCGCGGGGACATCGCGGCCGCCATGGACCTCAGCCGTCAAGCCCTCCGGATCAGACCGTTGTTCCCCATCGCGCACGCGAGCATCGCCGGGTATCTTGAATCCACGGGAAGGCTGGACGAGGCGATCCGCCACTACCGCATGGCTGCGGCGTCCAATCCGGACAATTCCTGGGTGCAGAGCCGCCTGGCCGGGCTCCTGCTCCAGCGCGGGGACGAGCGCGAGGCGCGCGAGCATCTGCGCAAAGCCACCGAGAAAGGCCTGGACATCCGCCTGCCCCAATTGGACGCGGCCGCGGAAGAGGCCATGCGGACCCGCTTCGCCCCTCTGGTGGAAGAGGCCCGGTCCTCGGTGCGCAAGACGCCCCGGGACGCGCAGAAGCACGTGGAGCTCGGCGCCGCCTACGCGCAGCAGGGTTCGTGGCGGGAGGCGGTGCGGGAGTACGAGCAGGCCCTGAAGCTCGACCCCGACCACGCGGACGCGCACAACAACATCGGCAGCGCGCTGGCCTCGCTCAGCCGCTTCGATGAGGCGAGCGAGCACTTCCGCAGGACCCTGGAACTCAGGCCCGCCGACGCGGAAGCGCACTTCAACCTCGCGAACATCCTGACGATCCAGGGCAGGCTCGAGGAAGCGGCGGACCATTTCGAGACCGCGGCGCTCATCGACCCCGGCATGTCCAAGGCCAAGCAGAACGCCGAGCTCCTGCGCACGCACCTCGAGCAGAAGAAGACGCCATGAGGAAGCGCTGGGCGCAGGCCTCCCCGGACCTCAAGGCCTTCCTGCTGGGCATCCTCCTGCTCGGCATCAACCAGGGCATGCTCAACTCCACGTTCAACAACTACCTCAACGACGTCTTCCGCATGAGCGCGGCCGACCGCGGGGCGCTGGAATTCCCGCGCGAGTTCCCGGGCTTCCTCATCCTATTCATCACCGGCGCGCTCGCGGCTTTCCCGATGCGTTCCTGGGCCGTGCTCGTGGGCCTGTTCTCCGCCGTGGGCGTCGCGGGCCTGGGCTTCGCCTCTCCCTCCGTGCGGGCCATGACGGTATGGATGTTCTCCTGGAGCCTGGCGGACCACCTGTTCATGCCCATCGAGAGCGCGGTCGGCCTGCGCCTGGCCCGCGCCGGGCAGCAAGGACGGCGCCTCGGGCAGATCAGCGGGGCGCGCGCCCTCGCCATGATCCTGGGCTGCGCGCTGGTCTGGGTCTTCGCGCGCCTATGCGGCGACTCCCTCTATCCCCGGCTTTACGGGGCCGCCGCACTCGCCGCCTTGGCGGCCTCATGGGCGTTCTCCCGCATGGGCTCGGAGTCGGAGGGAGGCGGCCCCCGCATCGTGTTCCGTTCCGAGTACCGCCACTTCTACTGGCTCAACGTGCTATTCGGGGCGAGGAAGCAGGTGTTCCTGACGTTCGCGCCCTGGCTGCTCGTGACCGTGTTCGGGACCTCGCCCGGGGCCATGGCCGCGCTCTTCATGGCCGCCTCCGTGCTCGGCGTCGTGTTCCGCCAGGCCTTCGGGGACTTCGTGGACCGCTTCGGCGAACGCCGCATGTTCTACGCGGACGCGGCCATCCTCTTCGTCATCTGCGCGGGCTTCGCCCTGTCCGCCAACCGCTGGCTGCTCTACGGGCTCTACATCCTGGACAACCTCATGTTCGCCACGCGCATCGCGCGCACGACCTACCTGGGCAAGATCGCGAAGGACAAAAGCGACATCCCGGCCACGCTATCTCTCGGCATCACCATGGACCACGCGGTCTCCATGACCGTGCCCGCGCTGGGGGGGATGCTGTGGAACGCCTGCGGCTATCCTTCCGTGTTCTGGGCCGCCAGCCTGCTGGCCGGAGCCGTATTCCTAGTCGCGGGAAGGATTCACCTGCCGTCGAACACGTCTCCCGCGAAGCAGGCGGCGTAGCCGTCGAGTGAATCCGAGAGCGGCGCGGTCGCCAGCCGTGCCACGAGCCCTCCCTCACGGCCGTCCAGCGCCTTCCGGAGCTCCGGCATCTTGGCGAAGAGGTTGTCTCCCGGGCAGTCCGATGAGCCGAGCTCCCGATGTGCGTAGAGCTTCGTGGAGGGGATGCCGTAGCGCCTGGCCAGCACAGGCAGGAAGGACTTCAAGGAGTCCATCTGCGCGTCGTTGGGCTTGCGCTCCATGTAATTGCCCATGACCGAGACGCCGATGTTCCCGCTGTTGGCCCCGGACACGTGCGCGCCCAGCACCTTCTCGGGCCTTCCTTGATAGAGGTTGCCCAAGCCGTCCATGAGGTATTGGTAGCCGATGTCGTTCCACCCGCGGCCGTTCATGTGATAGTCCTGGATGATGCGGACCTCCCGCTTGCCTTCCTCGATGGACGCCGGGTACGCGCCTTCGGTATGGTGGATCGTGATGCGGTATGGAGACATCGGCTCGGTGGCCTTGGCGGGCTTCGCTCCCCACTCCGCGCGGGTGATGACCCGGGTCGCGGCCGGCTCGGGCTCGACCGAAGCCTCCTTCCCGGCGGCCTCCTGGCGCCGCTCGAAAGCCTCGAAACCGTAGAAGCTCATGGCTCGGTCTTCCGGGGTGCCTGTCCCCTTGGCCCGGATGCGGACGCGGCCCGGAGCGGCCGGGGGCAACACGGCCTTGGCCCAGAAGCGGCCTCCCTCGAAAGGATGCTGCTCCATGGGGATCCATTCGGACCAAGAGCCGTCCTGGTTCTCGCGCGAGACCTCCAGGCCGACCGGGATGTCCGGGAGCACGCCGTTGATGCCCACCGCGTCGAACGGCCTGGAGACGGGATCGCTCGGGCCGGAATCGAAGTAGAAGCAGCCCTGCTCCCCGCCCAACCCAGTGGTCTGCTCCCCGCCCGATGAGAGCACGGAGCCCACTCCCTTGCCCTGGAACACGATGTCCTCGGCATCCATCCCCGTCGCCGAGGCGCAGACCGCGAAGGACGACAGAAGCGCCGCCACCCCTATGCTCTTGACCATGACCCCCCCCGGGACCGGCGATAGAGTTGACCATTTAAGTCTGGAACCAAAGGGCCGAATGGCCCAACGCCGATTGGGTCAAAGGTCCTAGGATGTTTAACGCACGGCCCGAAGTGGCGTCCGGTCAGGAAATAGTGGGAATCGGCGTGGCTGGCGGCGCGGTTTTTACTATCCTATGCTCTGGATACGCGTCAGGAGCGGTCGATTGAGCATCTCCGAAAAGATACTCCTCGTCGATGACGACGAGACTTTCAGGGAGGAGTTCGCCGAGAGCTTCTCCGAGTACGAAATCGTGCACGCCTCCAACGGCGAGGAGGCTCTCGCCATCCTCAAGCGTCCCAATGAGATCGACCTCGTGATCCTGGACGTGAGGATGCCGGGGATGGGCGGCCTGACCGTGCTCGACCGCATCAAGGAGATCGCCCCGGACGTGGGCGCCATCATCTTGACGGGATACAGCTCCAAGGACACGGCCATCGGCGCCCTGCGGGGCAAGGCCGACGATTACATCGAGAAGCCCTTCGACATCGACAAGACTCGGGCCATCGTGGAGAGGATCCTGAGCGCCAAGAAGGACGCATACCGCCAGGAGTCCGCGGACGTCGGGGACAAGATCGAGCATGTCAAGCGCTTCCTCCGCAGGAACCGCTTCAGGAAGGTCACCCTGCAGGACGCCGCAGCGACGGTCTGCCTGAGCCCGAAGTACCTGAGCCGGGTCTTCCAGGAGCAGGCCGGAGTCTCGTTCAACGAATTCCGGATCGCCCTCAAGATGGAGGAAGCCAAGGACCTCCTCGGGCGGACCCACTACAACATAGACCAGATCTCCGAGAAGCTGGGCTACCAGAACACCGAATCCTTCATCCGGCAGTTCAAGAAGGTCGTGGGTCAAGCGCCCTCGGCCTTCCGCCGAAGGCCCGGAGAAAGAGCCCAAGAGGCTGGGTGATGCGCTGGACCCATCCGCCCATCGCGCGGATCTCCGCCTGGCTCATGCGCGTGTTCACCGGAGGGGGGCCCGGGAGCACGATGGCCCGCCGGGTCCTTCCCTTCCTCCTGGTGCCGCCGGTCGTGACCGCCTTGCTCCGCCTGCGAGGGGAGCGGCTCGGGCTCTTCCTGTCGGACGAAGGGATCGCTTGGGCGGCGCTGGCCTATACCGTCATTCTGTTCGGACTCGTATGGCACAGCGCCAGGTCCGCCGATCGAAGCGACGCTGCGCGCATCGAGGTGCACGAGGCTTTGAAGCGCGAACGGCGGCAGATGGAGCTGCTGGCCGTCACGGCCGCGCAACTCCTCTCCTCCCCGGATCCCCTGCCCGTCATCAACGACTTATGCGGGCGGGTGATGGGATTCCTCGACTGCCAGGTCTTCTTCAATTTCCTGGCGGACGAGAAGTCCGACCGGCTGCGCCTGAACGCGCACGCGGGGATATCGGAAGAAATCGCGCGAAGGTTCGATCGGCTGGACGGCGACCCGCGCGCGGAGCTCGCGAGGGTCCCCGGGGTCAAGGCCTTAGCCTGCTTCCCCATCCGGTCCGACGAAAAGGTGCTGGGCACTCTCGCGTTCGGGGCCCTGGACCGAGAGACGTTCACTCAATCCGAGCTCGCGCTCATGAGGACGATCGCGGACCAGGTCTCCATGGCCATGATCCGCAGGCGGGCGGGCGCGGCCCTCCGGGAGAGCGAGGAGAAGTACCGGACCCTGGTCGAGACCACGGAGACCGGGTACCTCATCCTGGACATGGGCGGGCACGTCCTGGACGCCAACGCCGAATACGTGAGACTCACGGGCCATCGAGAGCTCCGAGAGATCCTCGGACGGAGCGTCATCGAGTGGACCTCTCCCGCCGACCAAGAGCGGAACGCGGTCGCCGTGGCCCGGTGCGTCAAGGAGGGCTCGGTCCGCAACCTGCGCGTGGACTACATAGACGCCGCCGGCAAGATCACCCCGATCGAGGTCAACGCGACCATCGCGGGGCACGGCCAAACGCTGCGCATCATCTCGCTGTGTCGGGACGTCACCGAGCGCACGCAGGCGGAAGCGGTCCTCCGGCGCGACAACGAGACCTTCAGCCGGCTGGTCAAGGAAAGGACCCAAAAGTGGCTGAGCAGCCTCGAGGAGCTCGAAAAGGCCAAGCGCCTCGCGGACATCGGAGCGCTCTCCGCCACCGTGGCCCATGAACTGCGCAATCCGCTCGCCGCCATGAAGATGGCCGCCTACAACATCCGGCGCAAGGACCCGAACCCCGCGCTCACGGGCCATCTGGCGAACATCGACAAGAAGATCGCGGAAAGCGACCAGATCATCAGCAATCTCCTCTTCTACTCGCGGACGAAGATGCCGAAATACGAGGCCGTCCGTCTGACCGAGATGCTGGAGGAATGCCTCGAGGCGGCGCGGGAACGCTTCCCCAAGCATGCCGTGGCCGTCGAGAGGCGGATCGACCGGACCCAGGGCGTCGTCCTTCAAGCGGATCCCTTGCAGCTGCGGGAGCTCTTCGGGAACATCCTCAACAACTGCCATGACGCGCTCCCGCGGCTTCGAGGCGCCATCACGGTGTCCGCCAGACTGACGGAAGCCCGGGAAGTCGAGGTCTCGTTCCGGGACGACGGGATCGGCCTGAGCGCCGAGGACGCGGCCAGGGTCTTCGAGCCGTTCTTCACCACAAAATCCAAGGGCACGGGGCTGGGGCTCTCCGTCTGCAGCCAGATCGTACGCCTGCACGGCGGGAAGATCGAGTTCAAGAGCGAAAAGGGAGCCGGGACGGAGGTCATCGTGACGCTGCCGATGGAGAAGACCGCCCATGCCGCTGAAGCTGCTCCTGGTTGACGACGACCGAGAGCTCTGCGAGGAACTCCGCGACATGCTCGGCGACGCGGGCTATCTCGTGGAAACGGCTGAAGACGGGGCGCAGGGAGCCCGCATGATCGCGGCCGCGGATTATGATGCCGCCATCCTCGATTTCAAGATGCCCGGCAGCGACGGGATAGAGCTGCTCGAGGCCATCAAGCGCAAGAGTCCCAGGGCCCGGGTCCTGCTCGTGACGGGAAGGCCCGACATGGAGGAGCTCCTCAAGGACGAGCCCCTGGCCTCCCTGGCGGACGGCCTCCTCGGCAAGCCTTTCGAGCCGGAAGAACTCCTGAAGAAGCTCTCGGCGCTCGAAGGGAAATAGGTCAGGGAAAAGACGAAACAGGCCCTGACGCCCCGCTCCGGATCCCGGTATGATAGAGCGATGCTCCAGGGTCAGACGGTGGTCCTGCTGGTCGACGATGACGGGCCGTTCCTGGACGAGCTCCAGGACGCCCTGAGCTCGAGCGGCTACGTGGCCGTGACCGTCCAGGATGCGTCCATCGCCTTGGAAGCCGCTCAAGAGATCCAGCCGGACGTGATCCTCGTGGACTATCGGCTGCGGAAGGCCGACGGCCTCTCGATCGCGCGGGGACTTCGGCACGAGGCGAGGACCGCAGACATCCCGACCATCCTGATGAGCGGCTACATCACCGACGGCGTCCTGGAGACGGACCCCCGGTCCAAAACCGTGAACGCGTTCCTGCAGAAGCCGTTCACCCAGAAGGACGCGGTGGTCATGATCGAGACCGTCCTGACCCGCAAGAGGCACGAGGATCTCCTGGCGAAAAAAGAGAAGGGACCTACCGAGCAGAGGAGCGACATCATGAGAGAAAGAAACATAGGGCTGGGCAGCAGGGGCGATGGGCCGACCGCCGTCTCGGCCCCCGGGACCATCGCGCTGGACTATCCGCAGGAAGGCGAGACGGTCCGCACAGGAGCGGGATACACCTTCCGCGTCAGCGCGCCCGCGGAGGCCGACGCCGTCGAGTTGTGCATCGGCAAGGAGCCCTGGCAGGAGTGCCGGCAGGACGGCGGGTATTGGTGGTACGACTGGTCCGGTTTCGCGCCCGGGAAATATCAGGCCCGCGCCCGGCTGCGCACCCCTGACGGTCATCTGAAGATGACTTTGCTGCGGAAATTCCAAGTCAAGGACTGAGCTATCGCGGTCTTCAGTCCAGCAGCAGGTCGTCGAGGGACACGCTCGGGTCGGTCCCGGGGTCCAGGAGCCACTTCTCGAGCCCGGACTCGACCCCGAGTTGGAGCTCCTCCCCCTTAGCCGCGCGCGCGGCGCGCTTGAGCTGGAGCAGGGTGGCCGGCTTGAGGTCGGCGCCGTCCTGGGAGACGCTCCGCAGCAGGCCGCGCATCTCCACGGACGGACCTCCCCGCTGGCACTGCAGAAAATCCAGGACCGCTTGCGCGGCGGCCGGGGTGATGCCCTTGCGCCCTCCCTCCGACTCGGACATCATGACGTTCCCAAGGGCTCGCAGGTCGTTCGCCATCGCGGGGTCCCGGCCCTCGAGGTTCTTGTCCATGGCCCGGGTGGTGCGGTCCCAAGTCTCGGAGAGTCCCTCGTCCTCGGCGGAAGGCTTGGCCCATTTCTGCGCGCCGGGATGGCGGAACGAGCAGTCCCACTTCCCGCGGGAGGAGGATGCCTTCGCCCGGGGGGCCGAGGCCCCCCGGCCCGCGTCGGCCCCGTCCCGGGTCTGAGCGCGCGCCGGATGCCGGACCAGATAATCCCTGGCCTCGGCCCGCTGAAAATCGTCGAATCGGTCCATGGCCGCGTCCGAAGGCTGGCGGCCCTCCTTCTCGGAGTACCGCCGGACCCAGGACTGGCGGAACTTGAACTGGCAGTCGAGCAGGCTGTCGAGGTCGTTGGGCTCCCGCAAGCCCTTCGCGCCCCTGGAGACGCACGGCCGGGCCTCGCCAGGGGCCTTCTGCACCGGCAAAGGACGCTTCACTTCTCCCGCGAAAGCGGCCAGGCAGGAAGCCAGGACCAGCAGACCCCGCAGCATCACCCTCGATTGTACCACGGCCGCCGCAGCCGCGGTTGGGACCTTCGGACCCGCCGAGGATGGTACAATACCCGCTCATCATGGGCCTTCCGAGGATCGCCATCGTGGGCATGGGCAAGGTCGGAGGGACCTTGGCCTACGACCTGGCCGTACGGGAAGCCGCGGCGGAACTCGTGATCATCCGGCGCACGCGGGAGAAGGCCGCAGCGGACGCGGAGGACCTCCGCCCCGCCCTGGCCCCCGGCTCTCCCGTATCCTTGCGCGCCGGCGTGCTCGAGGACGCGGCGGGCTGCGCCGTCGTGGTCCTGGCCGCGGACGCCCGGCAGGGTCCCATCCAGAGCCGTCTCGAGCTGGTGGCGGACAACGTCGAGCTCATGCGGCAGATCGTCCCGCGCCTGGCCAAGGCCGCGCCCGACGCCATGGTGCTGGTCGCGACCAACCCGGTGGATGTCATCGCCTGGCACGTGCTCCGCCTCGGCCGATTCGACCGCGGGCAGGTGCTTTCCAGCGGAACCGTCCTGGACACGGCCCGCCTTCACGCGTGTCTGGCCCGCTGGGTCGGAGCGGACGCCCGCGATGTGGAAGGCTATGTGATCGGTGAGCACGGGGACCAAGCCATCGTGGCCTGGTCCACGGTCACGGTGGCGGGGCGGCCCGTCGAAGCTCCGGACCGGACCGTGGTGGAGCGGGAGGTGCGCGAGGCGGGCATGCGCATCTACAAGGCCAAGGGCGGCTCCGTCTACGGCATCTGCGGGACTCTGTCCCGCATCGTGCGCGCCCTGGCGTCCGATTCCGAAGAGACCCTGACCGTGTCCACGGACCTGAACGGCGCCTTGGGCATCGAGGATGTGTTCCTGAGCCTGCCCTGCCGCGTGGGCCGGGGCGCGGTCAAAGCCGCGCCTCCCCGGCTCGGCGTGGAAGAGGAGCGCATGTTCCGCGAGTCCGCGCAGAGGGTGCTCAGCGTCGCAGAGTCCGCGGTCGGCAGGGCATGAGCCCTCTCGCCCTTTTCGGGGCTATCCTCCCTCTCTATCTCTGCGCCCTGGCCGGCTTCGCGGCCGGGCGCAGGCTCCGCGTGGAATCCGGGCCGGTGGCGAACCTGCTCTTCTACGTCGTCATCCCGGTCGTGCTCTTCCGGGGAGCGCTCCTGACCCCTCTCTCGGCCGGAGCCCTGGCCCTGCCCGTGGCCGCCTACGTCCTGTGCCTCGGTCTCTGCCTGCTCTTTTATCAGCTCTCCGGCCTGCTCTGGCAGGATTCCCGACGGGACATCATCGCGGCCGCCGCGGGACTGGGGAATTTCGGCTACTTCGGCCTGCCCGTGGCCCTGGCCGTGATGGGGCCCGAGGTGGAAGGACGCTACGTGGTGGCATTGCTGGGGCCCATGCTCTACAACTTCACGGCCGGCTACTTCTTCACCGCCAAGGGCCGGCACGGGGGGCGCGACGCCCTGCTGCGGACCCTGCGCCTGCCCGCGCTCTACGCGTTCCTCCTGGGGCTCTCCATCAACCTCCTGGGGCTGAAGGCCCCGCAGCCCCTGCTGCAGCTGACCGAGCATTTCCGGGGGGCCTACATCGTGCTCGGCATGCTGATGGTGGGGCTCTCCCTGGCCCCTCTGCGGAGCCTGCGCCTGGACTGGTCGTTCATCGGCATGACGTTTTTGGCGCGCTTCCTGGCCTGGCCGCTCGCCGTGCTCCTCTTGCTGAGCGCGGACCGGCTCTGGCTCGGGCTCTTCGACGCCTCGGCGCGCGGCATATTGGCCCTGTTCTCGGTCGTGCCCCTGGCCGCGAGCACGGCGGTCCTGGCGTCCTTGTTCCGTCTGCACGAGGAGCAGGTGGCTTCGGCGGTGCTCCTCAGCACGCTCTTCGCGGCCGCGTACGTCCCCCTGGCCCTGAGCCTGCTGGGGCGGCTATAAGGCCCTTGACGGAGGCCGATGGGAGCGCCATCTAATAGAAGAGGGTCTATGTCCCGCCTGCGCGACGAGAGGGGGCAGAACACGGTCGAATACCTCATGATGCTGGCCGTGATCGTGGGGGTCATCCTGGTGGTCGGCAAGATGATGAAGCCCCGGATGATGGATATATTCAACCAGGTCATGGGCATGGTCTCCGGAGCCATGACCACCGTCGGCTCCATCTGAATCCCGCCATTTGCTAGAGTAAGTCCTCGGAGGTCCTCCCATGAGAACGAGATTCGCCGCCGTAGCCCTGGCCGTGGCCCTGGCCGCCGCGCTCTTCGCCGCAGCCAACGCGGAGGGGGGAAAGAAGGGTCACTCCTGCCCCATGAAGGGGAAGGGCCAGCATTCCTGCAAGTGCCCCATGAAGATGGAAGGCGTCGAGGCCCAGGTCGCCAATACGGCCGCCGGGGTCACCATCACCTTGACGGCCAAGGACCCCGAGACCGTGAAGAAGCTCCAGGCAGCCGTGGCAGAGCACATGAAGAAGGCCGGGGAAGAGAAGTCAGAAGAGAAGGCGCACCACTAACGCTCGTCCGGCCGAGGCGCCGGCCGCCGCGGGGATGATCCCGGCCTGCGGAGCTCCGAGCAGAAGGCCGGCGGAGGGCGATGGGCCCGGTTCGGGAGCTATCGGGCTCAAAAGGGAAGGCTGGAAAGGCATGCCTTTAGCTCGACGGCGCCGAACGGTTTTCCGATCAGGCCCTTCGTGCCTAGGAGCAAGGCATCCTTGCGGAACTCCTCGTCCGCGTAGCCGGAAATGAGGACCACGCTGGCCTTGGAGACCTCCGCGAAGCGCTCCAAGGCCTGGAATCCGGTCATGCCCGGGAGCTCGATGTCGAGCAAGATGACGTCGAAGGACTCGGTCTTCAGGAACTCGAGGGCCTGCTCCGCGGTGCTCGCGCCGGCCACGGCGTGACCCATCCGCTCGAGCAGCCTGGCCACGACGGAAACGACCGCCGCCTCATCGTCGACCACGAGCACTCGCCTGCGGCGGGAATCGCTCTCCGGACCCGGAGTCATACACCGGCACGTTGACGAGAGAAAGGCGGTTCTGGGCCCCTCGCCAATGCCTCCTGTATCTTGTTGATCAATGCCATGGCCGTGAACGGTTTTTGTAGGAAGCGGCTCCCGGGCCGGGATAGGATGTCGCGGATGTCCGGATTGTCAGAGTAGCCGGACATGTAGACAGCCTCGATCGGCCTGCCCTTCTTCAGTTTGGCCACCAGGTCTACTCCGGACGCATCCGGCAGGACGATGTCCGTCAACACCAAGTCGAAATCCTTATCCGCATACGCCAGGGCTTCCCGTGCGGACCGGGCTTCTAAGACTGCATAACCCGCGCCCTCAAGCATCCTCCTGGTCATGCTGAGCACGGCCGGCTCGTCTTCGACCAACAGAATGGCATACAGGCTCTTGACCTCATGCCGTTTTCCCTCTCCCTCTCCCTCTCCCTCTCCCTCCAAGGGCATGTCTGAAACCGCCGGCAGGAATATCTTGAATGTCGTACCTCGGCCGGTTTCGCTTTTGACGTCGATGAAACCGCAGCTCTGCTTGACGATGCCGTAAATAGTGGCCAAGCCAAGGCCTGTGCCCCTGCCGAGTCCCTTAGTGGTGAAGAAAGGCTCGAAGATATGCTCCAGGGCTCCCGCGTCCATGCCGGTGCCGGTATCGCTCACCGTGATGAGGGCATAGCGGCCCGGAGGCATCGCGGCGTCATGATCGAGGGGATGGATGTCCGCGATGTCGACATTGCTTGTTCCGATGGAAAGACGCCCGCCCTTGGGCATGGCGTCGCGCGCATTGATCGCCAGATTCATGACGACCTGCTCCATCTGCCCAGGATCCGCCTTGACCAAGGCCAAGCCCTTGGCGCAGCAGACCGTCAGGCCGACGTTCTCGCCGATGAGCCTGCGAAGCAGTTTCTCCATATCCATCAACCCGGCGTTGAGGTCGAGCAACTTGGGCTGCATGATCTGCTTGCGGCCGAATGCCAGGAGCTGCCTCGTGAGGTTGGCGGCGCGCTCGCCGGTGCTGCGTATCTGCTCCACGTCCGCGCGCCTGGGGTCGCTCTTCGGGATGTCGTTCAAAAGGAAGCTGCAGTTGCCGAGGATCACGGTCAGAAGGTTGTTGAAGTCATGGGCCACGCCCCCGGCCAGGCGTCCCACGACTTCCACCTTCTGGGAGTGCAAAAGCCGCGCCTGAAGCTTCTCCCGCTCATCCTCCGCCCGCTTGCGCTCGGTGAGGTCGCGGACCGTGGCCTGCAGGGACATCTTGCCGCCCGACTCCAGCCGGGTGAGGAGCACGTCGGTGGGGAACTCCTCGCCGTCGAAGCGCTTGTGCGTCCACTCGAAGGAATTGCTTCCCTCGCGCATGGCCGCTTCGATCATCTCGCTGGCTTTGTCGGCCGAGGCGCGGCCGTCGGGCTGGCGCTCGGGCGAGAAGGCCCAGGGCCCATCGGAGGTGAATTCCGCCGCGCCCTTGGCCCGGAACATGGCCACCGTCGCAGGATTCGCCGATGTGAAGTTCCAGGAAGGCGGCGCCAGGGTCATCAAGGCGTCGCGGGAACTCTCGAAGAGGCTCCGGAACTGCTCCTCGCTCTTGTGCAGCGCATCCTCCGCCCGCTTGCGCTCGGTGATGTCGCTGTGGATGCCGACAAGAGACATGATGGCGCCGTTCTCGTCTTTATTCGCGTATGCCTGCAGGGAGATATCCAGGATGCGTCCGTCTTTCCCGCGCATCTTCACTTCGCCGATCCATTGCCCGCCGGCCATGATGGTCCTGAAGACCTCATCGCCGACCTTCTTGTCCGCGAATACCGTGTCGGGCGGGTATTCCACTGCGCTGCCGAACAATTGGTCGAACGCCTTGTTCTGGTAGTAATGCCGACCTTGGGGCGTCGACATCCCGATGGCGTCCGCGGAATTCTCAAGAGCTTCTTTGTAGGTCCTGAGCGCCTCCTCCGCCTGTTTGCGCTCGTGGATGTCGCGCGAGACATCGATCGCCAGGCGCTTCCCTCCGACCGTCATCTCTCTCACCGACGCTTCGGCGATGAAGACCGAGCCGTCCTTGCGCCGATGCCGCGCCTCGAACAGCGCGCCTTCGGCCCCCCCCAGCAAGCGCCGCCGCGCCGCGATCAACGGTCTAGGGTCCTCCTCCGCATCCAAAAACGAGATGGGCTTGCCGATGAGCTCGCCGTAGGAATAGCCGTGCAGCCGCAGAGCCTCGGCATTGGCATCCCGGATGATGGGGGGGCCGTCCGACGGCAATTCGAGGATCAGGATGGCGTCGCGGGCCTGCGCGAAGACCATCCGACGAAACGTCTCGCACTCGCGCAGAGTCGTCTGCATCTTCCCGCGGCCGCCCGTGACCTCGTGCCACGCCCCGCGAGTCCTGACCAGGGCGAATTCATGGGCATCGAGCGCCTCGATGATGTCGGGCAAGGCGAATTTGGCGAGAGAGTATGTGCAGATCGCCAGCATCCGGCGCTCGCCGATCGAGCTGTCCACCGCGCGCTCGTAGTCCAGGAAGGCACCCCAGTCCTCGTCCTCGAGCCACGAGGTGTCGCCGGCCGCGCGCAGGCCCTCGTAGCCGTTCGCCAGAGCCCAGGCCTCCTTCTCGCCCCCCCTGTTGAGCGCCGCATCGGCGTCGAAGCGTCCCGACCTCGTGTACCACTGGTCGTGGCGAAGGAACTCGATCTGTCCGCGCCGCTTGCGTTCCTCCAAGTCGGGGACGGCATCGCGCAGCGCGCGCTCGGCCGCCATGGGCTCTAAGGGAGCGGATGTGATCCAGAGGCAGAACTCGTTGTTCTTCAGCCCGAGCGCAAAGTAGGGGACCAGGATATCGAGAAGGTCCTGCTTGGACTCGTAGAACAGGCAGAGATGCGTACCCCAAGGGAGCGAGCCGAGGAGTCCGTCCCCGGACTCCCGGAGGACGGCATCCTCAGTCTTCGACGAACACGCGACCTTCCTGCCGGCTTCCATGACGCATCCTCCATCCCACTTCCGGCTCAACCCTCGAACTTGTAGCCGTGGCCGATGACGGACACCAGGCGCTTGGCGAGCTTGGAGCCCAACTTCTTTCGCAAGTGGCAGACATGGACCTCGACCGTACCCGGGTCGTTGTAGTCGGCGGGATCATACCCCCATACAGTCTCCAGGAGATAGCGGATGCTCAGGGCCCGGCCGGGCTTGCTGACGAGTGTGATGAGCAGGTCGAACTCCTTGCGGGTCATGGGCACGCTCTTGCCGTCGATCTTCACGGTGCGGCCGGCCGGGTCGAGCACCAAGCCGAACCGCTTGAGCTTCTCCTCGCACCGCGTGGAACTCTGGTAGCGCTGCAGCACGGCCCGGATGCGCGCCATCAGCACCGGCAGGGAGAAAGGCTTGATCACATAGTCGTCCGCGCCGCCCTGGAAGCCCGCCAGGATCTCTTTCTCATCGATGCGGGAACCGGACATGATGATGACCGGCAGGGAATGGGTCGAAGCCTCTTTTTTCAGGACCCGGCAGACGGCATGACCGTCCAGGCCCGGCATCTCGGCGTCCACCAGGATGATGTCGGGCCGCGATTCCCTGACCAGCATGAGCGCCTCGGAGCCGTTGTCCGTGACCACGCAGCACATCCCGCCGGTGGTCAGATACCGCTTGACGATGCTTAGGACGGCCCGGTCGTCGTCGACGACTAAAACCTTCAGGGTCTTCAAGGCCGGACTATGGGGATCACGCCGCAGGACCGTCTCCATACGCTTGCACCGCCTTAGCAGAGTATAGCCCGAGCATCCTACGCAACGCTTAAGGCGCGGTTAAATCTTCCTCAAATGTTCTTGGGACGCCCATCGGCTGAGCGCGCGGACACTCACCCCTTCATGTCCCGCATTTCCGGTGCAGGATGAAGGCCCGCTGGTCGATGGCCACGAATCGCTTCACCTCGCTCGGGGTCAACTCCGGGATGGCGGCCTGTCCGTACCAAAACCTCATCCTGTCGTAGAATCGTTTCTTGAGTTCCGGGTCCGTCATGAAGGAACCCGGATTGGACTCGAGACTGCCGCCGGGAAGACCCTTCCTGAGCCGCAGGGCCCAGTACCGGGACTTGAGGTCGAGGATCGTGCTCTCCATGCGGTCCACGCGTCCCGCGGCGTTCTCGCAGCTCTCATCGGATAAGGCATCCCGAAGCCGCTCCTCCGCTTGCGGCCGGTCGTGGGCATGCGGAGCGCGGGCGAAGAGCAGGGGGGCCGGCACATCGAAGGGTTCTCCTCCGGACTCCCCGGTCTCGACCCCATAGGCGAATAGGTCGAGCCAGTCCCGATCCACCTTGCACTCCTCGGCAGCGAGGATCACTCCGGTCTCGACATCGATGAATCGCGCGTTCAAGAGCGCCTCGGAGCCCATCGTGACGAAACTCCCGGTGATCACGCCGTCCACCCCGAAGATCTTTCCGACCTTCCTCAATGTCGAGGGATCGAGGACCCCGCTGCGTCCGAGGGAATGTTCCTCCATCAGCTTGCGCAGGAAAGAGCGCTCCACGGCTTGAAAGCGCCTCTGACGCACGATCTGGGTGACGAGCTTCTCGGAGATGTTCCAGCCTTCGGCCGCGTTGCTGCCGTCGGCCGGCTCGAAGGGGAGCACGGCGACACGGGTGATCCCCGAGTCGCGGGCCGCGCGGGAGAGGTCCTTTGCGAGCCCTTTGAAGCTCCCGGCCCAGGCCGCGCCATTAAGGAAGAGGGCCGCGGCGACGGCCACAAGAAGCGTCCAGGTCCTCCTTCGCTCTTCCATGCTCATAGTCTAGTCCTTGAGCATTATGCCCTCCTGACCCGCGGCTTAATCCGGCATTATTTTTAAGCGCATCCGGATTTAAGAAGTTCCTAAGCGCGCCACAACCTTCCCCTCAGTCCGACAAGCCATACTATGGACATGGATAACGAGAATGTCGCGACGATGGTCGCAGCGGACGAGGGGGCCTCGCGTCCTTTGCCGCAGTTCCCAACGGCCCGGGTCCTGGTCGTTGACGACGAGAGCGGCGTGCGCGCGGTGTGCGTCCGGACACTACGCGGCCTGGGATCTAAAATCGAGAGCGCGGAAAACGGCGAGGCGGCCCTGGCCATGCTCGGCCGCGCGAGCTTCGACCTGGTCTTGACGGACATCTCCATGCCCGGCAAGGTGGACGGGGTGCGCCTGTGCTGGGAGGTCAAGTCGCGCTCGCCCTCGACCGACGTCGTCGTCATGACCGCCTACCCCTCCCTGGAAAGCGCCGTCGCCACGCTCAAGAAGGGAGCTTACGACTATCTCGTCAAGCCCTTCACGCCACAAAGCCTGGAGGCCGTGGTGTCTCGCTGCCTCCAGAAGCGCCAACTCTCCGCGGAGCTCGACCGCGAGCGGACCCTGCGCCGGGAACTGGAGGCGGCCTATGCGGAGCTGCAAAAGCTCGAACGCCTCAAAGACGCCTTCCTGGGCCGGCTTAGCCACGAAATGCGAACACCGCTCGCTGTCGTGCTCATGGCCACGGAGGCATCCGAGGACAAGGGCACCAAACCCGAGGAGCGCAAGAAGTTCCTGGGGATGATTGGCGCGCAGCTCGGCCGTCTGGGGGGGATCCTGGAGGACCTGCTCTCATATTCCGAGATGTGTTCACACGACCCGCAAGCGAAGCGCTCGGCAGTACGTGCGCCGGAAGTCATCTCCCGGCTCGTGGCCCGCTACCGCCCCCTATGGGAGGAGAAGGGCCTCAAGGTCGATGTCTCGTTCAGCGACCGATTCCCGACCCTGCAGGCGGACCCCGACCTTCTGGAGACCGCCTTGAGGCACCTATTGCTCAACGCCATCTATTTCAACCGTCCCGGCGGGAGCATCACGGTACGCGGAGAGGCTTCCGCGGAGGAGACCCGCATCTCGTTTAAGGACACGGGCATCGGCATCCCGCGAGAGGCCCTCTCAACGCTCGGCGACGGGTTCTACCAGGCGGCCGGGCACCTCACCCGCCAGGTAGGCGGCCTGGGGCTCGGGCTGGCCATCGTCAGACGCATCGCCAAGGCCCACGGGGGCAGGGTTTCGGTGCGCAGCGAGGACGGGAAAGGAAGCGAGTTCATCCTGGCCCTGCCCGCCGCGGATGGCCGGGATGAATCCATATCCCAATGGACACCAACTACTTCTCGAAGATATTGATCGTGGACGACGATCCGCGCCTGAGACAGATCTGCAGACGTTTTCTCAGTACCGCCGGTCACGAGATCACAGAAGCGGCCGCAGGCGAAGAAGCCGCAGGGCGTTTGTCCGAGGACTTCGATATCGTCCTTACGGACCTGGGGATGCCCGGTCCCATCGGCGGCAACGAGCTCACCCGTCGAGTGCGCTCCGGCTCGAGCTCGGATGTAATCATCATGACGGGCAACCCTGAACTTGAAACGACGATCCAGGCATTGAAGGATGGGGCTTACGATTACCTGATCAAGCCGTTCAGCGAAGAGACCCTGCGGCACGCCATCAGCCGCTGCCTGGACAAGCGCAGCCTCTCCAAAGAGCTCGCCAGAGAAAAGGCTCTTCGCACGGAATTGGATCGGGCCTACACCGAACTCTCCACGATGGATCGCGTGCGCGACACCTTTGGACAATTCGTCACCCCGGAAGTGGCTCGCTTCGTGCTGGCGAATCCGGACAGCATCTGCGACCGAGGCGAGCAGAAAGTCCTGACGGTGCTTTTCGCGGACGTGCGGAGTTTTACGCCCTTCGCGGGGAAAGTCCCGCCGCAACACGCGGTGTCCGCGTTGAATGAGGTATTCGCCTGCATCATCGAGGCCATCCGGTCCGAGGGCGGGATACTCAACAAGTTCATGGGGGACGGCATGATGGCCCTTTTCGGCGCTCCCGCGCCGCTGGAGCATCACGCCATCGCCGCGGCCAGAGCCGCCGTCAAAGCCATGCAAGCGATAGAATCCCTGGCTCGTTCCAGGCAAGAAAAAGGGCTCATCCCGCTGCGTGTCGGAATGGGGATCAATACGGGAGAGATGGTCGCGGGCTGCCTTGGGACCGTCGAGCGATCGGAATATACCGTCGTCGGAGAAGCCGTCAACATCGCCTCACGCTTGGAAGAGATCGCTGAGCCGGGCCAGATATTAGCTGGCCCGGAAACCGCTGGATCGGTCAAGGGCGTCTTCAATCTAAGAGATCATGGCACGGTAAGTCTCCCCGGCGTTTCTCGGGGCATCCACGTGGAAGAGATATTAGTGTGATTCGCTGAAGAAGTCCGTCTTGGTCCCGGTCGCATGGATGTTCATGGCGGGGGCTTCGCGAACCGAGACATGAATCGCGTCGAGTTCGACAGACGTAGGGGCGGGGACGCCGGTCCAGACTATCGGCATGGTGAATCCGCAAGAGGCGTTCGGGCATTTCAACTCGACGACCCCCCCGGCAATGTTCAGGGAGAACGGCTTCCCGAATCTGGCGCTGCAGATCGGACACCGCGTCATCTTCGGGTTGATGAACCTCGGGTGGGCCCCGGGCGGTTCCGGGAGCAAGCCCTGGACTGTGGGGCTAAGCACTATCGTGTCCATACTCCTAGTATGCCGTATAGACCTCAACGCAGTCTTTCCCCAGGCTTAAGAAACGTTTAAATCCGTTCTGCCCGGCATCCCAAGCGCTATAATAGGCCCGCACAGGAGGCTCCCATGCGCGCGTCCCTGCTCCTCTCGATCTCCCTTCTGCTCCCGGCCTCGGCCCGCGCCGTGCCGGGCAAGGTGCTCGGAGACATCCCGGCGCCCGGGCCCTGCCCCACCGGCCTGGCTTTCGACGGGGAAGCCTTCTGGGTCGCGGACCGCAAGCAGGACAAGCTCTTGCGCGTGGACCGGCAGGGCAAGACCCTGAAGGCGCTCGACACCCCGGGCTTCATGCCGAGCGGGGTGGCTTTCGACGGCAAGCACCTGTGGGTCTCGGACCTTGAGGACGGGAAGATCTTCAGGATGGACCCGGCGGACGGGAGCGTCTCCAGGGTGCTGGACTCGCCGACCCCAAAGCCCGCGGGCCTGGCCTGGGGCAAGAACGGGCTGTGGGTCGTGGATGAGAAGGAGTCTCGGCTCATGAGGCTCGACCCGGAGGACGGGACCGTGCTCCAGGGCTTCAAGGCGCCGTCGAAGGCCTCCACGGGCCTGGCCTTCGACGGCAGATACCTATGGGTCTCGGACCGCAAGGCGGACCTCATCCATTGCGTGGAGCCGGAGCACGAGGCCGTGGTCTTCTCGTTCAAAGCGCCGGGGCCGTTCTCCTACGGGCTGGCCGCCGCGGGGGGGGAGCTCTGGAACGCGGACTATCAGCGGCGCAAGCTCTACAGGCTAGCGGCGGACGACGGAGAGTCTTTCGCGGCCTCGGAGCCCAAGAAGGAGCGCCTGGAGGTCACGAGCTTCATCCTCAACTACGGTCCCTCGCGCCTGAAGGAGCTCAAAGCCTGGCTGGCCGTGCCCGAGGACCGGGAGAACCAGAAGCTGCTCTCGAGCGTGGAGCTGACGCCCTCTCCCAAGGGCTTCACGCAGGACCGCTACGGACAGCGCTTCGCCGTGTACGAGTTCTCGGACATCGAGGCTCCGGGCCGCAGGGAGATCACGCTCAAGGCGGATGCCGCGCTCTCCGAAGCGAAGCACTATATCTTCCCGCACAAAGTCGGCAAGCTCGCGGACGTGCCGAAAGAGGTCAAGAGTCTCTATCTGCAGGACGCGGTCAAGTTCGACCTGAAGAACGAATTCATCCAGGCCAAGATCAAGGAGGCCGTGGGCTCGGAGACCAACCCGTACTGGGTGGCGCGCAAGCTCTACGACTGGCTCATCGCGCACATGGAGTACAAGCTCGCCGGCGGCTGGGAGACGGCTCCCCAGGTGCTCAAGCGCGGACACGGCTCCTGCTCGGAATACACCTTCAGCTATCTCGCCCTGACCCGGGCCGCGGGCATCCCGTCGCGCTACGTGGGCTCCTACGTGGTGCGCAACGACGACGCGTCCTGGGACGACGTGTTCCACCGCTGGGCGGAGATCTATCTGCCCGGCTACGGCTGGATCCCCGTGGACGCCAACGCGGGGGACAAGGACGAACCCTACGAACAGGCGAAGGCGTTCGGCTCCATCGACAACCGCTTCCTCATCACCACGGCCGGAGGGGGGGACTCGGAGACCATGGACTGGGGCTACAACCTCCGCCAGGAGTGGACCGCGGCCGGACGGACCAAGGTGAGGGTGGAAGACGTGGCCGAGTGGAGTCCTCTCCCGTAGTGCCGCTGCACCCGGCCGACCGGATGGTGATGCATGTCGACATGGACTGCTTCTTCGCCGCCGTGGAGGAGCGCGAGGACCCCTCGCTCAAAGGGAAACCCGTCATCATAGGCTCGGACCCCAAGGGGGGCTACGGCCGCGGCATCGTGGCCACCTGCAACTACGCGGCGCGCAGATTCGGCCTGCGAAGCGCCATGCCCATCTCCATCGCGTGGCGCAAATGCCCGTCGGGCGTCTACCGCAAGCCCCGGATGCCGCTCTACGGCCAGGTCAGCCGCCGGGTCATGGAGATCCTCCGCTCCGCCGCCGACGTGTTCGAGCCGGCCGGGATCGACGAGGCCTATCTCGACGTGAGCTCCCGCGCGACGTTCGAGGCGGCCCGCGACCTGGGCCGGGAGCTCCAGGCCCGCATCCAACGCGAGGAGGGGCTCTCCGCCTCCGTGGGCCTGGGCCCCAACAAGCTCGTGGCCAAGCTCGCCAGCGACCACAAGAAGCCCGGCGGCCTGACCGTGGTCATCAACAGCCGGGTCCAGGAGTTCCTGGACCCCAAGAGCGTGGGCATGCTGCGCGGGGTGGGCCCAAAGACGCTCGAGTTCCTGGCCTCCAAGGGCTTTAAGACCGTGGCCCAGCTCCGGCGGGCGTCGCGGGAATCCTTGTCCAGGGAGCTGGGAAAGTTCGGGTCCCATCTCTTCGACGAGGCCCGCGGGATCGACGAGCGGCCCGTGGACCCCAGCTGGGAGGCCAAGTCCATCGGCCGCGAGACGACCTTCGATGAGGACACCGCCGACGAAGCCCGGATACTGGAGACGCTACTGCGCTGCGTGGCCCACGTGCACGGCGAGTTGGCTTCCGAAGGTCTCTGGTGCCGGACCCTGACCGTGAAGGTGCGCTTCTCCGGCTACGAGACCCACTCGAGGCAGACCACCCTGAGGCTCTCCACCGGATCCCTCCCGCACCTGGAGAGCGGGGCGCGCTCGCTCCTGGAGCCTTTCCTCGCCAAGAAGCGCAGCCTGCGCCTGGTGGGCTTCTCGGCGAGCACGCTCGGCCCTCCCGAGGACATCCTCCCGCTGGACCCGTCGCCTCAAGCCTAGTCCCTATAATACCCGAGGAGTTATCCGCCGCACTTCCGCTCCGAAAGTACGGTGGATAACCATTAGCTCTCCTTAAACACCCTCCTTAAACACCCCCTTGACAAATCGCGAGATTCGTATATACTTATCCGTAGCTACAAGATCGTAGATACGTTTATGGAGGGGAGATGAGCCGAGTCATCATCGCATCCCGCGCCATGGACTGGATCCGGACGAGGTCTCGACGATGTTCGTTCAAGCGCATCTTCTTCTCCGGCCGCACCGAGGCGGTGTCGTGGCTGCTCAAGCCGCCGCCCCCGGCCGTCCATTGGGTCCTGTCCTCCCGTCCCAGATTCGGGAACTAGAGGAGCGCGAAGGGACTCCGCCGGGCCGCACGCCGTGGGGTAAGGAGCACGGCTCTGCCCCACGGTGCCGAGCGTTCCGATTGCGCTCGGCGCTCAAGGCACCGCTATGACCGATCCGCTCGATGACGCTCGCTCGATGGACGACGCCCTCACCCGGGACCCGGGGCTCGCCGACCGCGTCCGCGGCCGCGCGAGGAAGAAGCTCATCTCGCTGAGGCTCCCCCAGTGGCAGATCGACACGGCCAAGAGGATCGCCAAGCGCGGCAAGCGGCACTACCAAGTGCTCATGCAGGGGTGGATCGCCAAAGGGCTCAAGCGCGAGTTGGGCAGGTAAGCCGGCCGCCTACTGCCTATTGCACGGTCCTTCTTTCCAGGCCATACTTACCAGGATGGCGGAACCCGAGCCCAGGCCGGAGTCCGAGCCGGCCGCCGAACCGATCCCGGCGCCCACGCCCTCCAGAGAAGGGGCGATGGCGCGCCCGAGCGGCAAAGCCTTCGCAGTGGCCGCGGTCCTGGCCGTCGGGCTGGGAGCCATGGCCCTGTTCAAAGGCGCTCCTCCCCCGCAGCAGCCTCCGGAACCTGCCGTAGTCCCGCAGGCGCCGGTCCTGGCAGAGATCCCTATCGACCTCGTGCAGACGCAGCCGACCGGCAGCGGAGCGGCTGTACAGGATCTCGGGGACCTCGTACCTTATCAGGAGTCGGCGCAGAAGGAGCTGGACAGGCTCGCGGGCGGCCGGGCGTACGCCCCCAAGCCCCAGCTCCGGCGCATCGCCGACATCCAGCCGGTGGCGCAGCGGGGGGACCAGGGGTCCTTCAAGACCATGCACCTGATCCCGAACTCGAGCATCACCCAGGTCTCGGCCGGCCTCCCCCGATGCACCCGGTGCGGGGACGGCGCGGTCCCCTACAGGCGGGACCCTATCGCCCCGTCCGGAGGGAAAGCCGTCGGAGCGGCCAAGTTCATCGGCATGTGCGGCGGAGCCTACGCGTACGAGATCACGAACCGCTCGGGCTCCGGGTATCGGGCCACGTTCACGAGCCAGAACGGGGAGGCTTGGGACGTGGACCTGCCGCCCGGCGGCTCGACCATCATCAAGAGCGGGAATCCTCTGACCGGCGGGCTGACCGGACGGCAGAGGTGATATAATCCTTCCCTGGTGATCTTCTCAGGAGGCATGCATCCTCTGTTCCTGTTGATGGCGGCCATCGCCATCGTGATCGGCCTCTACCAATTGTACGACCGCGCGCCCATCCTCATGCCCGTGTTCTTCCTGGGCAGCCTCCTGGGGCTCATCCTGCGCGCCGTCCAGCTCGCCAAGGAGCGCCGCCGCCAGCGCGACGCCAAGGCCGTGCTGAGCTTCACCGAACTCCGCTCCAAGGACCTCACGCGCTACGGGGCCTGGATCAAGGAGAGCCTGCGCGGCCACGACGCGGTCGTGGACAAGGTGCTGTCCCGCGTGCAGCAAGGCCTGGGCCTGGCCGCCCCTGGGAGGACCCTGGGCGCGTTCCTCCTCGTGGGGCCGACCGGCACGGGCAAGACCTACCTGGCCGAGCTCATGGCCAAGGCCCTCTATCCGGACAGCGAGCCCATACTCCTGCGCATGAACCAGTACAAGGACCATGAGGACGTGTTCACCCTCATCGGCCCTCCACCGGGCTATCCGGGCTACGAGGTGGGGGGAGCCTTGACCCGTCCGGTGCTGGACAATCCCTACAGGGTCGTCATCCTCGACGAGTTCGACCAGTCGCACCCGGACGTGAAGCACTGCCTCTACGACATCCTGGACCGCGGGCAGGGGCGGGAGAAGAGCTCGGGCAAGACCGTCCATTTCAACGGGTGCGCGTTCTTCGCCACCTGCAACTCGGGAGTGGACACGCTCCGGGCCATATGGAAGGAATCCGAGGACCCCATCGCCCGCATGGGGCGCGCGCGGGAGGCCCTGGCTCGGGACGGCTTCGAGAAAGCCCTGCTCGCCAGGTTCGACGAGGTCCACCTCATGGACACGCTCTCCCCGGTCGTGGTGGCGGAGGTGGCCTGCCTGCAGATCGCCAAGCACTGGAAGCAGTACGGCATCGAGGTCACCTACGCCTCCCCCGAGCTGCTCGTCGAGGCCGTGCGCAGGAACGTGGAGTTCCAGGACTACGGCGTGCGCCAGCTGGCCCATCTCATCCAAGAGCTCACCACCCCCACCATCGAGGCGGCCCGCCGCAACGGCGCGAGCCGCGTCCGCCTGGAGCTCGACAAGAGGACCGGGCAGGTGACGGCGGCGGACGCATGAGCTACGGGACCGAGGGCGCGCACGAAGCGTCCCAGCCCGGGCTCTTCGAGGACGTATGGGCGCAGGTCTTGGCCCTGCTCGCCATCGTCTCCGGCATGTTCACCGCGCATTACTTCCTCACGCGCCCTGTCCCCAAGGCGGCGGCGCTCCCCATCGCGGAGAAGGCGGCCCAGGTCAAGACCTCGGTGAAAAGCGCGTTCTCAACGCTGACCCCCCGCATGCCCGGGCATTGGGTGATCGACGCGCAGGACAGCCCGGACGCGGACTGCGCCACGCTGCAGGCCGCGCTCTCCGCCGCGCGCGACGGGGACACGCTGACGATCAAGCCCGGCATCTACCGCGAGGGGCTCTTCATCAACCGGGCCGTGACCCTCCAAGGGGCGGGGCAGACCCCGGACAAGGTGGAGATCATCTCAGCCGGCGCCCAGACCATCGGTCTGAGCACAGGCCGCGCCACGCTTCGGAACCTCTCGATCACCAACACGGGCAGCCGCGAGCAGTGGGTGGTGGTGGCGGCCAAAGCGCGCCTGGTCCTGGACAAGGTCCGGATGCGTTCCGCCGGGCAGGGAGTGCGCTGCGTGGACTCGGACCTCGACATCACGGACTCCGACCTCGACGCCAGAGTCACGCTCTCGGTCGAGGGCAAGTCCAAGGTGAAAGTGGAGAGGACACGCATCTCCGGCGAGCAGACGGCCGTGGCGGCCTCGGGCGGGGGGGCCGACGTGACGCTTTCGCGCTCCAGTATCCAGGACAGCCGCGGCACGGGCGTGGACGCGAGCCGCTTCGCGCGGGTCCGCATCACCGACTCGACGCTCTCCGGCAACAGCTCCGCGGCCGTGCTGGCGCTCTCCGGAGCCGAGGTGCGCGTGACCGGCGGAGACATCCGGGACAACCGGGACTGCGCCGTGCGCCTGGACGGCTCCCTGGTGGTGCTCGAGAAGGTCCTCGTGAGCAAGAACCGCTGCGGGGCCGGCTTCCTGGGGCCGGCCACCCTGGAGGCCAACGGGAGCACGTTCTCGGACCTGACGCTCGGCCCCCTGGCCATCAAGCCGGGCCTGGAGGACGTCGTGACGGTCCGCGGGTCCGGCAACCATGGGCTCACTATCCCGGCCAAGCGATGAGTACGGCTGTTCTTCACAAGGTTAGGTGTTTCTATTGAAATTTAAGGTTAGGTGTTTCTATAAAGGAGTTTAAGGCCATGTCTGAACTCAACAAGATGACGGATTGGAGCAAGCTCAAGGGCATGATCGAGAGCTCCAACCTCGAGGATAAGAGCCACACCGTGGACGAGAACAAGCTCCTGGCCCACCTCACGTCCCGGGTCAAGGGCCAGGACGAGATCCTCCACGACGTGGCCAAGCTCATCCGCCTGAGCTGGAAGAAGCAGGAAAGGACGCGGCCCATCTGCAGCCTGCTCCTGCTCGGCCCCACCGGGACGGGAAAGACCGAACTGGCCAAGGCCATCACGGAGTTCCTCTACGGCGACGAGAAGGACATGCTCCGCTTCGACTGCTCCGAGCTGGCCAACTCAGAGATGGCCAAGAGCCGGCTGACCGGCTCCTCGGCGGGATTCCGCGACTCCGAATCCGGCGGCCAGCTCACGCGCCCCATGTTCGCCAACCCGCGGCGTCTCATCCTGTTCGACGAGATCGAGAAGGCTCATCCCCTCGTATTCGACCTGCTGCTGCAGATGCTGGGGGACGGAAGGTTGACCGAGCAGAGCACGGGGAAGGTCGCGGACTTCACCCAGTCCATCGTGGTCCTCACCTCCAACGCCATCGCGGAGCAGATGGCCAAGACCACCCAGGGGATGACGGACTACCACGAGATCCTCAACGCCCTGAAGACCCTGCTCTCGGAGTCCGGGACCTTCCGGCCCGAGATCCTCGGCCGCATCGACAAGGTCTACCTGTTCAAGCCTTTGCAGGGCATGGTCATCGCGGAGATCGCGCTGCTCAAGATCGCCCGGCTCGGGAAGGAGTACGGCCTCCTCGTGGAGTTCGTCGCCCCGGAGCTCATCATGCAGGCTTTAGAGCGCAACCTGAAGGTGAGCAAGTTCGGCATCCGCGAGCTCGAGCGCATCCTCTTCGACATCTTCGCGCCGTCGCTCGTGGAGATGCGCGACAAGAAGATCAAGAACGTGGCCTTCGACATGGACGCCGGCGGAAAGATCGTCTGCCGGTATCAGGCGCCTAAATAGCCGCCAGGGCCTTCGAGGCGGTCGGCCCTCCCGGTTTGGACACCACGATGTCCGCCGCGGACAAGCAGCAGGGGCACGAACAAAAACGTCACGCGGCCGCGAACTTGGGTTCGACCTTCGGGGCCTCGCAGACAGGCAGGAGAAAGCGGTACCGCCTTGCCTTCTGCCCCGGCTTCTCGAGCATCCGGCCGCCGTGGCTGATGAGTATCCACTCCGCGGCCGCGGCATCATAGCCGGTGGGCGCCGCCTGCTTGACGGGCTCTCCTTGTCCGCCCTTGCCCTCGATCTGCAGGGCGAGCCAGGCCTTCACGCCCTCGCCGCGCTCCCACCACTGCACCGACCGGAGCGCCCCGGAGATGACCACCGTGCCGCCCTTGGGCAGGGTGCGCAGGAGGTCCTCGATGACCGCGCAGAAGAACTCGGCCAGATGCTCCTTGGTCCCGCGGATGACGGCGGGGGGAAGGGTCTGCACGTCCACCTCGAAGGCGCCCGTCTTCAAGGCGTCCTGGAGCTTGAAGACCGCCCGCTCCAGGGGAGCCTCGAGCTCCAGCAGGATCCGCTCTTCCTTGTCCAGATCGAACAGGCGCCCCATGCGCTTGAGCTGACCCGCGATGGCCTCGATCTCCCACTTGATCTCCGAGGACTTGCCGGCATCCGGGAGGGTGGCCGCCACCGACGCCACGTGCTCGAGCGGGTCCTTGAGCCGGCTCTGCACCTCCGCGAGGATGCGGCGCCCCTCCCGCAGGCGCTCGTCCCAGAGCATCCGCTGCTGGCGCCGCTGCTCGAGCGCCCGCATCTTGGCCCGCACCATGGTGGACAGGCAGGTGAGGAAGAACGAGGACACGATGAGGAGCGCGAAGGCCAGGAGGTTCTCCGCCTGGCTGAAGGCCTCGGGCGTCATCGCGATGGTGACGCCGTAGAACGCGCACGCCGCCAGGGCGATGAGGAAGCCGAACACCGCGTTCTCCATGAGCAGGCCGCCGATGATGGCCACGAAGAAGGCGATGTAGAGGTTGAGGTCCACGCCCGCGATGGCGTAGATGACCAGGGCGATGGTCGGGACGTCGAAGAGGGCCGCGTAGAGGGTCCAGTCCGGCGGGATCCTCTGCTTCCACGTGAGCCATGAGAGCGTCAGGTGGAACAGGGCGTAGAGCCCCAGGGGGAGCAGGGCGTAGAGAACGCGCACATGGAGCTCGGGCTTGTAGAGGACCGCGAGCAGGAGCGTGAGGAACAGCACGGAGCGCAGGTAGGCGAGGTTCCTGAGTCTCATGGCCGTATTATACGCAAATGTACGGTCCTACGAGGCGGGCTGCTGCTTCTTCGCTTCCTGCTTCTCCTTCACGTACTCGTAGACCTTGGCCGCGAGCGCGCCCACGAACACGCCGATGAGAAAGCCCGCGCAGGCGCCCATGGGGCCGCCCAGGGCCATGCCCAGGGCCGCGCCGGCCAACCCGAGTCCGGCGGCTGCGATGACCGCGGTCATGTCCGTGGGGGGGGCGTCGGCCTCGGCTTTGACCTTCTTCTCCTTCTTCTCCGGGGCGGGCGGGGCCGGGGACTCGGACTCTACTTTGGGCTCCACCTTGCCCGAGCTGATTATCTTCGGAGTGCCGGAGCCAGGGCCGGCCAGGGGCGCGGGGGAGGATTGCCCCGCGGTGCCGGATCGCGCGGAGCCGTCGTAGGTGCGGTCCCCCTGGGTCACGGCGCCGCTCGCCGTCTTCATGGTGCGGCTCTTGTCCGCGGCGTCGGCCAGGCCGGCGCAACACTGCAGCAGCAGGGCCGATGCGCACAGGACCGCGAAAGGCTTCTTCAGCATGGCAGCCTGATTATTATATAGGGAGAACGGGATCCCCGCCAGGGGGGCGGCATGAGATATACTCTTCCTCATGTCCCGCTGGTCCCGGACGACGTCTCTGCTCATCATCGGCGGCATGCTCCCCCTGGCTTTGCTCATCCGGGCGCAGACCGTGGACAACGACCTCTGGGGCCACCTGCTCTTCGGCCTGCAGGTCCTTAAGGGCCTCGGCCTGCCCCAGGCGGACTTCTACTCCTGGACCGCGCTCGGAGCGCCGTGGATCGACCACGAGTGGCTCAGCGAGACCCTGCTGGCCGCCGCCTACCTCGCGGGAGGCGTGAAGGGCATGCTGCTCCTGAGGGCGCTCCTCTTCGCGGCCCTCGCCTTCGCCTACGACCGCCTCGTCAGGCTCGGCGGGCCTTCGAGAGAGTCCCGGGTCCTCGTGTTCTGCGCCGGCCTGACGGGCATGGGCCTCTACTTCAATTTCCGTCCTCACACTGCCACCTATCTCTTCCTGGTGCTCGAGCTGCACTGGGTGCTGTGCTTCTTCAAGACCGGCTCCAGGCTGGCCTACGCTTTGCCCCTGCTGTTCATGCTCTGGGCGAACATGCACGGAGGATTCATCCTGGGGCTCGGCGTCTTCCTCCTCCTTTTGGCGGCCCACGCGGTCCAGGGCCCGAAGGAACGGCGCCTGTGCCTCAGGCTCGCGCCCGTGCTCGTCCTTTGCACGGCCGCGGTCCTGTGCAACCCCTACGGCGCCGAGTTCCCGGCGTCGGTGCTCCGATTCATGTCCAACCGCCGCACCTACGGCTTCATCACGGAATGGCATCCCTACAAGTTCGTGCTGGAGCCGGTCTCGCTCATGGGCTTGGCGTACGTCGTGCTGGCCTCCGGGGTCCTCTACTCCTCCCACCGCCGCATGCGCTGGACTGAGAAGGCCCTGCTGGCGCTCGGCCTGGCCCTCGTGCTCGCGGCCCGCCGCAACATCCCCGTCGCCTGGGTCCTCGGCGCCTATCCTTTGGCCAGGCACGAGACCGCGCTCTCGGAGCTGTTCGCGAGGCTGCGCCCGCGCGCCATCCTCGCGCTCCAGGCCGCCGCCGTGCTGTTCTTCGCTTTCTTCCTCTGGGGCCGGCGCCACTCGCTGACCGGTCTCTACTACTCCTCCCGGATCTTCCCGGCCGGGCCGAGCCGGTTCATGGAGCGCAACCGGCTCTCCGGCCGCCTCTGGAACCCGTTCGACTCGGGAGAGTACCTCCTCTGGCACCTCCATCGCAGCGGCGTGCTCGTCGGCATCGACGGCCGCTACGATACGGTCTATCCGGAGGAGGTCTACATGAGGAGCCATCTCCTCAACGCGTCGAAGATCACCCCGGACGAGGCCGCGGGGCACGCGGACTACGTCCTCATGAAGAAGGACGCGGCGGCCTCCCGGATGATGGGCCGGCCGTGGAAGCCCCTCTACGAAGACCGGGACTTCGTCCTTTTCGGGCGGAAGGCGCGCAAGGGGCTCCTGCGCGAGGAGAAGCCGCTCGGCGAGGGGATGCTCTTCCCATAGATTTTGTACCATCACCAGCCATGGAACGCCACATCATCATCCAGGACATCACCCCCTGCTTGGACAACGGCCTCTACCCCCTCAAGCGCCTGGCCGGGGAGAGCCTGGGCGTGGAGGCCACGGTGTTCCGCGACGGCCATGACCGCATCCGCGTCGTGCTCCGGTGGAAGGCCGCGGACGAGAAGGATTGGCGCGAAGCCCCCATGCAGTGCGTGAACCCGGGCCTGGACCGCTGGATGGGGGGCTTTCTCCTGGAGCAGAACTCGCGCTACGCGTTCCAGATCGAGGCCTGGACGGACCGCTTCGCCTCGTGGATCGCGGATTTCCGCAAGAGGGTGGACGCGGGAGTCCCGGACCTGGAGGGAGAATGGACGGAAGGCCTGCGCAGGCTGACTCCCCGCGCCGCCACGGCCTCGGGAGCGGACGCCAAGCGCATCAGCCAGGGCGTCCGGCTCATCGAACGGCGGGACGCCGAGGCCCTGCTGGCGGAGCCCTTCTGCACCCAGCTCCAGGAAAGCGCCGCGAAGACGGATGAGCGCCAGGACGCCGTCCGCAGCCCCGAGTCCCAGGTCATGGCGGACCGGACCCGCGCGGTCTACGGGGCCTGGTACGAACTCTTCGTCCGCTCCCAGAGCCCGGTCCCCGGCCGGCACGGGACTTTCCGCGACGCGTCGCGCCGGCTCGAGGACATCCGCGGCATGGGCTTCGACGTGGTCTACCTGGCCCCCATCCATCCCATCGGCCGCACGGGACGCAAGGGCCCCAACAACAGCCCCGCGTGCAAGCCGGGAGATCCGGGCAGCCCCTGGGCCATCGGAGGGCCCGAGGGCGGACACGACGCGGTCCATCCCGAGCTCGGCACCCTGGAGGACTTCGACGCCTTCGTCACCGCGGCCGGGAAGCTCGGCATGGAAGTGGCCCTGGACCTGGCCCTGCAGTGCTCGCCGGACCACCCGTGGGTCGCCGCGCATCCCGACTGGTTCTTCCGCCGGCCCGACGGCTCCATCCAGTACGCGGAGAACCCTCCCAAGAAATACGAGGACATCTACCCCCTGGATTTCGACTCCACGGACCGGAAGGCCCTCTGGGAAGAGGTCCGGCGCATCGTGCTCTTCTGGGCCGGCCACGGGGTCCGCATCTTCCGGGTGGACAACCCGCACACCAAGCCGGTGGCGTTCTGGGAGTGGCTCATCCGTTCGGTGCAGGAGGAGTACCCGGACGTGCTGTTCCTCGCGGAGGCCTTCACCCGGCCGCCCATGATGCTGACCCTGGCCAAAGCCGGGTTCACGCAATCCTACACCTACTTCACCTGGCGCAACACCAAGGCCGAGCTCTCCCAGTACATGCGCGAGCTGCGCAGCGGGGCCGCCGCGGAAGCGCTCCGCCCGAACTTCTTCGCCAACACGCCGGACATCAACCCCTACTTCCTCCAGGCCGGGGGAAGGCCGGCCTTCGCCCTGCGCCTCGTCCTGGCCGCCACGCTCACGCCGTCCTACGGCATCTACAGCGGCTTCGAGCTCTGCGAGAACGCGGCCCTTCCGGGGCGCGAGGAATATCTCGACTCCGAGAAGTACGAGCTCAAGTGCCGCGATTGGGACGAGCCGGGCAACATCCGGGCCCTCGTGCGCCGCGTCAACTCGATCCGCCGGAGCAACCCAGCCCTGCAGAGGCCCGAGGGCATCTTCTTCCTGGACTCGGACAACGACGGCGTCCTGGCCTACGTCCGGCACACCCTCGACCGCTCCAACATCCTGCTCGTGATCGTGAACCTCGATCCCTCGAACGTGCGGGAGTCCATGGTCTCCATCCATCCGCCGTCCTTGGGCCTGGCGGAAGGCTCACGCCTGCGCGTGCACGACCTGCTCTCCGGAGAGACCTATGTCTGGGGGAACAGGAACTACGTGAAGCTCGACCCGGCCAAGACGCCGGCGCACATCCTAAAGCTCGAAAGGACCATTTAAAGGGCTCGCCCCAACGGATCGAGCGCCCCCCGGGGGCGCTCGTGCTTCCACTTGCGGAGCAAGTGGAAGCTCCCCAACGACGGCAGTTACTTCATGAGGAATTCCCCATAGGAAATTCTTGCCGATGGAAAGCTTCGACCTTTCGCGACAGCGAAAGGTCGAAGCCGCAAGCCCGAGCGCGCAGGAGATGCCGTTCTACTTCTGTTTCTCCTTCAGGACTTCGTTATAGAGCTTCTCGGTCCTCTCCGCGATGGTCTTCCAGGAGAAGTGCTCGGTGACCCGGCGCCGGCCGTTCTTGCCGAGCCGCTCGGCCATGGGACGGTCCTTGAGCAGGCGATTGATGGCGTCGGCCAGAGCGCGGGGCTTGGCCGGCTCCACGAGCAGGCCCGTCTCGCCGTCCACGACCGTCTCCAGGATGCCGCCCACCCCGCTCGCCACCACCGGGGTCTCGCACGCCATGGACTCCAGGTTGATGATGCCGAAGGGCTCGTACACGGACGGGCAGGCGAAGACCCGCGCGTTGCTGTAGAGCTCCACGTACTGCTCCTCGCGCAGCAGCGAATTGATCCAGACGATGCGGGGCTGCCTGGCGATCCGGGCGGCTATCTCCTCCTCGAACTCCTTGGTGTCCGGGGCGCTGGTGCAGCAGACGCACTGCACTCCGTCGTCGAGATATTGGACCGCTTCGATGAGGTGCTCGATCCCCTTCTGTTTGGAGACCCGTCCCACGAAGAGGACGTAGTCCTTCCCGATGTCGAAGGCCTGGCGGGTGTCGTTGGTGTCCAGAGGCCTGTAGAGGTCCAAATCGATCCCGTTGTGGATGACGGCTACCTTCTCGGGCTTGACGTCGAACAGACGCAGCACGTCCTCTCGCGAGTGCTTGGACACCGCGATGATGCGGTCCGCGTTCTCCAGCGCCATCTTCTCGGCCCAAGTAGAGAGCGCATAGGACCTCCCCAGCTGCTCCTCCTTCCAGGGACGCAGGGGCTCGAGGCTGTGTACGGTGCAGACCAGCGGGATGCCGTAGAGCGTCTTGGCCATGTAGCCCGCCAGGGACGCGTACCAGGTGTGCGTATGCACGAGGTCGCTGTCCACGCGATCGCGCACCATGGACAGACCGACCGAGAACGTGCCCAGCACCGAGTTGAACTTGGGCTCGCCGCCCTCCCACATCCGCTCCCAGGTCCGGTAGCCCTTGGCGGTCAGGCTCCCATCGAGAGCCTCCTGCTCGCCGAAGCAGCGGACATCCACCTGCATGCGCTTGGCCAACTCGCGGGTGAGGAACTTCACATGCACTCCCGCGCCGCCATAGACGTTGGGGGGGAACTCCCGGCTGATGATGGTCACTTTCATGGCAGGCCTCTCATGGGGCGGGAGTCCGCACGGTGCCGCCCGACGGGACGGGGCCCTTGAGCAGCTCCGCCCCGGCCCCGGGGTAGATGACGCAGTTCCTGCCGATGCGGGCTCCGGGGGGGACATGGACGTCCATGCCCAGGACCGTGGCTCCGCAGGTCAAGGACGCAGGCAGCTCGGCGTTGGGCGGCGATTCGGCACCCTGGCCCACGACAGCGCCCTTGCCGATGACGCAGCGCTTGTCGCAGATGACCTTGTCCACGACCGCGCCCTCCTCGACCGTCACTCCGCTCCAGAGCACGGAGTCCCGCACGACCGCGCCCTTGCCCACCTTCACGTCCGGAGAAAGGACCGAGCGCTCCACCGTGCCCGCGATGTCGCAGCCGCCGCTGACCACGCAGTCCCGCACGACCGCGCCGGGGCGGCAGCGCGCCGGGACCGGGAAGGCGGAGCGCAGGGAGAACACGTTGGTGCGGACCTTCCAGCGCTGCAGGTCCACGGAGGGGTTCTCGCCCAGCATGTCCTGGTGCGCCTGGAAATAGGCGTCCAGGGTGCGGGCGTAGTCCCACCGGCCGTGATGGATCCAGGCGTAGGCGCGGTTCCGGGCCACCAGGGTCGGGAGGATCTCGTCGTAGATCTGGAAGGACTTCGGCGACTGGGGGCTGTGCGCTTGCCGCTTGAGCTCCTCGACGAGGACCTCGCGCCTGAAGACGTAGACGGTCATATTGGCCAGATTGGTCCTCGGGTGCTTGGGCTTCTCCATGTAGCTGATGATGCGGCCCTCCGCGTTGACCTCCACGATGCCGAAGCGGGAGGGATTCTGATCCACCGGCGTGACGCCCATGGTCAGCTCCGCGTTGTGCTCCATATGGAAGCGCAGCACCGGCTCGTAGCTCATACTGTAGGAGTGGTCTCCGGACACGATGAGGATGTCGTCGGGCTGGTGCAGGTCGATGAAGTCCATGTTCTGGAACAGGGCGTCGGCCGTGCCCCGGTACCACTCGGAGCCCGAGAGCTTCAGGTGCGGGGGGAGGATGCGTATGCTCCGGGAGGAGCCCACGAAATCCCACGCCAGCCCGATGCCCACGTGCTCGACCAGCGACGAAGGCCGATACTGGGTCAGGATGCCCACGTTCTCCACGGACTTGGTGTTGGCCAGGTTGGTCAAGGCGAAGTCGATCATGCGGTACCCGCCGCCGAACAGGACCGCGGACTTCGGCCGGCGGAAGGTGAGCACCGACATCTCCTCGGCGCGTCCGCCCGCGAACACGATCGCTAAGGTCTTCCTCATGGGTCCCCCCGTAGGCGCTGCTCGGACATTATAGATACAATGGCCTCGTCTATGAAAGACGACCCGGACGCGGTCTGGGTGGAGTCCGGAACGTTCCGCGTGGACCGGGACAAGGCCCTCGCCGTTCTCGCCGTTTTCCAGCTCCCCGACCCGTCCCGGTACCTGCTCTGCTGGGTGCGCTCCGCCTGCGCGGCCGGGGCCACGCGCATCTCCCTGCGCCGGTGGGAGGACCGCCTGGAGATGCGCTTCGACAGCGCTCCCTTCGAGCCGGAGGAACTCCGAGACCCGTACGCCTCGCTTTTCGACAAAGGGGCGAAGCGGCATCGCCGCGCTCCCCTGCGCCACCTGGCCTACGGGCTCCTGGCCGCGCTGCGGGCAGGACCGTCCTCCGTCGAAGTCGTCTCCGGGGTCGGCGAGCGCCGCGTCTGCCTGAGCGCGGCTCCGGGCAGGACGGAGCGGGTCGACCCGTGTCCCGAAGACAAGGAGACGGAGACCGTCGTGTGGGTGCTCGGAGCCAAAGGGCATGCCGCGGAGCAGGCCCTGCGCCACGTGCGGGAGTCCTGTTCCTTGAGCAGAGCCGAGATCCTCGTCGACGGGGAGAAGGCCGCTCCCAAGACGGCTCCGGACAGCCTGCTCCGCTTGGAATTCTCGGAAGGGGACGTCTACGGGTCCGTGAGCGTGCCGGACGGCGCGCCGCCGGCCAGCAAGGTGCGGTTCTACTCCTTCGGGGTCTTCGTGGCCGAGGTCGAGGTCGAGCTCCCCTCGGTCCAGGTCCATGCCGGCATCAACGACGACCGCTTCAGCCTGAACGCATCGCTGGGCGGAGTCTCCCAGAACGACCGCTATCGGGCGGCGCTCAGGCTGCTCGGGATGCGATCCGAGGTCCTTTTGCAGCAGGTCTCCCGCGCTCTCTCGCAGCGCCTTCCCGACACCGGACGGCTCCTGCGCGCATCCGATCCCGCGCGCCTTGATTGGTCGCGCGCCCTCGCCTCGGGCCCGTGGGACCGATGGCGCCGGCTCGTCCTCGCCCTGCGCTCCCTCTGGATCGGGCGCCACCCCGAAGCCGACTTGGCGCGGGTCGAAGAGGACGCCGCGGGCCTGCGCTGGCTGCGCGGGCTATGCGGCGCCCATCTCAACGGCGTGAGCGGTCCCCACGGGGAAGACCAGGGGCGGCGGCTGCGCGGCGTCCCCCTGTTCCTGAGCGCGGCCGGCACGGTGCTCACCCTTCAGGACGTCGAGACGCTCTCCATGCGCGAGCCCGGCCTGCGCTTCTGGGCCGCCTCGTGGGGGGAGCTCAAGCCCGAGCTGGCGCGGGTGCTGGGGCCGGAGCGCATCCTGTGGTGCGCTTCTTCTTCCGAGGTCGACTTCCTGTCTCCGCGCTTCCCGATCCACCCCTATCAGGTCCTCGTCAACGTGAAAGAGGACCCGCCCGCCAAGGCGGTCTAGCCTGCCGACGCGGGCGGCCGTCCCCGGACAGCGGCGCGCGGCTACTTCCGAGGATAGCGGCGGTGACGCGGCACGTAGCCTTTCTCCGCCATCAGATCCGTCCTTCGCCAGAGGTCTTCGGCGTCCAGACAACAAACCGGAAGGATGAGCAATCCGCAGCCGAAGCCGGCGAACAACTGCCGCAGCGTACTCATCCTGACATCCTGGCCTTTTTCGACCTTCGCGACCTTTGAATGCGGCAGGCCCGACAACCCTCCGAGCTGTCGCTGCGTCATATCGAACCTCCGGCGCAGACGCTTCACCATGCCGGCTGTCGAGAGCTTGACCCAATCCTCAGGCACGGTACGGCCGACCTTGAGGACCTGCTCTATCACATCCGGCGGCAGACTCTTGAGGAGCTCCTTGAGCCGTACCAGTGCCTCGGCGTCAGTCGGTCGGCCCATACTGATATATACGAACGAGGGGCTGAAAAGTTCCCCGAAAAATTCCATTTCACGACCCAGTGGGGGGGGGGGAGTGCCGCGACTTTTTATCCTGCTTGCGCTACCCGAGTTGCGCTATCTGAGCAGGTTGCACACGGAGCGCTCCAGCTATTCCGCTACCCCGGAAGGTTGCGGAATGATGACGCCCTTCACTGCGCTGCCCGAGGAGGTTGCAGAACGAGCGCTGGGACTTATTGCACTACCCGAGGAGGTTGCACAGCGCTGAAATCCTGGATCCAACTACTGGTGCCTGGCGATCTCGCCGAACTCGCGGTACGGCCGGGAGGTGGGGGTCTTCATCTCCTCGAAAAGGATCTGCGAGATCCTCATCCCCTTCCGGAGAGCGACCGGGAAGGGCGCGAGGTTCACGATCTCGAGGACCTGGTGGTTGTCGCTGCCCGGCTGGACCAGCGCGGCCGTGATGTGGATGATGAGCCCCATCCGCGCGTAGCGGGAGCGGCCCTCGAGCTTGCCGATGATGCCCGGCGGGAGGGTGATCTTCTCCAGGGTCTTGCCCAGGCACAATTCCCCGGGCTTGAGCACCACGCTGTCCGCCTCCACCTTGGAGAAAGCCTCCTGGAACCCGGTCTCGTCGAGCGCCACGGTCCTGCCGTGGACGTGGTCTTTGAAGAAGTACCACTCGTCGCTCAGGGTCAGGTCCACGGAGGCGGGCCCGATCTGGTCGTCCTGGAGCGGCTCGATCTTGATGACGCCTTTGGCCAGGTATTCGCGGATGTCCACGTCCGAGAGAGCCATGCGGTCCTCCGATATCAGGGAGGGTATGATACTTGATTTTCACCTTCACGGTGGCGGTGATGTGGACAACTTCTAAATCACCTATTATGAGGCTATAATACGCCACAAGCCGGACAATCGGCGGACTCCGTCCGCCGAGACAGGAGACCCTGATGCGCTACGCCATCTGCCTGCTGCTCCTCTCGACCGCCGCTCACGCCGAACCGCTTCCCATCGACAAGGTCCCTGAGCCGCTCAAGCCCTGGGTCCAGTGGGTCCTCGACGGCAACGAGGAACGCCGCTGTCCCATGCTCGCGGGCGGGGCCGCCCCCGACGGCCGGCAGCGCCCCTGCGAGTGGCCGGCCCGCCTGGAGCTCGGCGTGCAGGACAAGCAGGGCCGCTTCCGCCAGGACTGGCAGGTCTACAAGGACGGGTGGGTGCCCCTGCCGGGCGATGCGAAGCGCTGGCCCCTGGACCTGCAGGTGGACGGCAAGGCTTCGGCTGCGGTGCTCCGCGAGAACGCCCCGCACGTGCGCCTGAGCGCCGGAGCGCACACGGTGACCGGGGAGTTCCGCTGGGACAGCATGCCCGAACTCATCCAGGTGCCGGGGGAGACCGGGCTGGTGTCTCTCTCCATCCGCGGCAAGAAGGTCTCTTTCCCGAACCGCGACGAGGAAGGCCGGCTCTGGCTGCAGAAGGCCTCGGGCAAGCAGGAAGGCGAATCCAGGATCGAGGTGGTGGTCCACCGCCGCGTGATCGACGAGATCCCTCTCAAGCTCGTCACGGACATCCAGCTCAAGGTCTCCGGCAAGAACCGCGAAGTGCTGCTCCGCGAGGCCCTGCCCCAAGGATTTATCCCCATGTCCCTCACGGGCCCCTTGCCCGCGCGCCTGGAGCGCGACAGCCGCCTGCGCGTGCAGGTCCGGCCTGGAGACTGGCGCCTGGAGCTCGGCGCCCGGCACGACGGGCCGACGACAGAGCTGGGTCCGGACGCGCCCAAGACCAAGGTCAAGGACCCCGGCGAGTGGGACGACGAGGAGGTCTGGGTCTTCGACGCCAAGCCGGACCTGCGCCTGGTGTCCGTGGAGGGAGTCCCGGCCGTGGATCCGCAGCAGACCGAGCTGCCCCGCCATTGGAGGCATCTGCCCGCCTACCTGCTTCGGCCCGGAGAGAAGATGCGTCTCGCCGAGCGCCGCAGAGGCGACGCGGACCCGGCTCCGGACCAGCTGACCCTGAACCGGACCTGGTGGCTCGACTTCGACGGAGGCGGCTACACCGTGCGCGACCAGGTCTCCGGCACCCTGCGCCGCGCCTGGCGCATGGAGATGGCGGAGCCCACCGAGCTCGGCCGCGTGGCCGTCGGAGGGATGGACCAGTTCATCACGCGCTTGAAGACCAAGGACGGACCCGCGGCCACCGGCATCGAGATCCGGCAGGGAGCGGTGTCTCTAGACGCCGACTCGCGGCTGCCGGACGCCCGGTTCCGCGTCCCCGCCGTCGGCTGGAACCATGATTTCCAGCAGGTCTCGGGCCTGCTCAACCTCCCTCCGGGCTGGAGGCTCGTCCATGCCAAGGGAGTGGACCAGGCCTCGCCCACCTGGGTGAGCCGCTGGACCCTGCTCGACCTCTTCATCGTGCTCATGGTCTCCTTGGCGGCCGGCAGGCTCTGGGGCCGCAACTGGGGAGTCCTGACACTCGTAGCCTTGGCCTTGTGCTATCACGAATCCGGCGCGCCGCGCTGGATCTGGGTCTTCCTCCTGGCCCTGGAGGCGCTCGCCAGGGCTCTTCCTCAAGGCAAACTGCAGAAGACGTCGGTCATGCTGCGCTTCGGCCTGCGGGTGTGCGTGGTGCTCATGCTCATCCCGTTCTTCATCAGCCAGCTGCGCACGGCCATCTATCCGCAGTTGGAGAAGCGCCACCACGGCGCCCCGGTGTTCCCGCAGATGAGCATGATGACAAGCGGCCTCCTCGCCGGGGCCGAGCAGTCGGTGGGCGCGCCCGATGGATACTCGATGGCCGAGCCTCCGCCCATGCCGGAGGAAGCCCCTCCATTCGAAGCCGCCGCGGACGTCGAGGTCGAGCCGATGGCGTACGACAACATGGAAGCGGATTTCGAGCGAAAAGAGTTCAGACCTGGCGTGAAGATGAAGGCGGCCGGGAGGGCGGGAGGCGCCTTCCGGGGCGCGGCCCAGGTCCAGCTCGAGAGGACCAAGCAGATGCTGGAGCGCAGACGCCACGGCGTGCCGGGCAGCCTGCCGGGCAAGATGGCCATGAACGTCTACGCCCCGGACCCGAAGTCGCAGGTCTCCACCGGGCCCGGACTGCCGAGCTGGGACTGGGACAAGGTCTCTTTGGTCTGGCGCGGGCCGGTCAAGCGCGACCAGCGCATGTGGCTCTTCCTCGTCGGTCCGAGCGGGAACTTCCTGCTCACGCTGGCAAGGCTGGCCCTGCTCCTCCTGCTCACCCTGTGCGTCTGCGGCCAGCCCGTGGCCGAGTGGCTCGGGCGCTTGCGCCCGCGCCTCAAGCTCGGGGCCGGCGTCATGCTCCTGGGCCTGTTCCTGCTCCCGTCGAACGCCTCGGCCGGCATGCCGACCGACGAGCTCCTCAACGACCTGCGCGGCCGCCTGCTCAGGCCGGCCGAGTGCGAGCCCAACTGCGTCTCCATCCCGCGCATGCGCCTGGAAGCCACCGCCGACACGCTGCGGGCCAGGCTCGAGGTCGCGGCCGGCGCCCCGGCCGGGCTGCCCCTGCCCGGCGCGGCGCAGGCGTGGGTGCCGTCGCAAGTCCTTCTCGACGGCTCCCCGGCCAAAGGCCTGCTGCGCTCTCGCGACGGCCTGCTCTATCTGCCCGTGGGGACAGGCGTGCATCAGGTCCTGCTCGAGGGACCCTTGCCCGAACGCGAGAGCGTGGAGGTGCCGCTGCCTCTGAAGCCCCATCGCCTGGAATCCCAGGTCTCTGGCTGGACCTTGGACGGAGTGCAGGAAGACGGCGTCCCCGAGGACGCGCTCCAGCTCTCCCGCGTGCGCGCCGTCCAGGGCGGGCCTTCGAACACGCTCCAAGGCGGAGCCCTGCCTCCGTTCGTGCGCGTCGAGCGCGTGCTCAGGCTCGGTCTCTCCTGGCAGGTGGAGACCCGGGTCTACCGGCTGACGCCCCTGGGGTCCGCGATCGTGCTCGATGTGCCGCTGCTGCCGGGCGAGTCCGTGACCACCGCCGACACGCGCGTGGAGAAAGGCAAGGCCAAGCTGAGCTTCGGCCCGCAGACCAACGCCCTGGCGTGGTACTCGGAGCTCTCCCAGGCCGAGAGCATCCCGCTCAAGGCCCCGGGCTCCGCGGCGTGGACCGAGGTGTGGCGCGTGGACGCGAGCCCCATCTGGCATCTGGAGGCGGAAGGCATCCCTGTCGTGCACTCGGAGAACCCCGCGGGCGCCCGCCTGCGCGAGTGGCAGCCCTGGCCGGGCGAGGCCGTGACGCTCTCCGTGTCGCGGCCGGAGGGGGTCCCGGGCCGGACCCTGACCTTCGACTCGTCGAAGCTCTCGGTCAATCCGGGGCTGCGCGCCACCGACGTCACCCTGGAGTTCGGCTACCGCTCCAGCCGCGGGGGGCAGCACATCCTCACGCTCCCGGAAGGAGCGGAGCTCCAGTCCATGTCGCAGGACGGGATGAGCCAGCCCGTGCGTCAGGAGGGCGGGAGCGTGACCCTGCCCGTCCTTCCGGGGAGCCACGCCTTCGCCCTCGCCTGGCGCGAACCCCGGGGCATACGGCCCTTCTACCGCGTGCCCGAGGTCAAGCTCGGCGCCTCGAGCGTCAACTCCTCGGTGAGCCTGACGGTCTCCCCGGACCGGTGGACCCTGCTCACCTGGGGCCCTCGCCTCGGACCGGCCGTGCTCTTCTGGAGCGTGCTCGCGATCCTCGCCCTGGTGAGCTTCGGCCTGGGCCGTCTGGGCATCACCCCGCTCGGCATGAAGGAATGGCTCCTGCTCTCCATCGGCCTGTCCCAGCTGCCCGTGCACCTGGCCGCTTTGGTCGCGGGCTGGGTCCTGGTCCTGGGAGTGCGCAGGAAGATCGTCATCGACGAGCCTTGGAGGTTCGACTTCGTGCAGCTCATGCTGGCGTTCTGGAGCGCCGCGGCCTTGGTCTGCCTGTTCGCGGCCATCAAGAAAGGCCTGCTGGGCCAGCCCGAGATGCAGATCTCGGGCAACGGCTCGACCGCGTACCTGCTGAACTGGTACCAGGACACGGCCGCGGACGCGCTGGCCAGGCCGGGACTGCTGTCTTTGCCGCGCATGGCCTATCGGCTGGCGATGCTGGCCTGGGCCCTGTGGCTGGCCTCGTCTCTGCTCGCGTGGCTGAGATGGGGCTGGACCTGCGTCAACGAGGGCGGGCTCTGGAAGCAGCTGCGGCCGAAGGCTCCGCCTCCGCCGCCGACGGCCGGCTGATTACCTGAAGAGGCCGGCGATCCAATAGGTCGCGGCGGACACGACGGCGGAGCAGGGGATGGTCAGCACCCACGCCCAGACGATCTTGCCGGCCACTCCCCAGTGGACCGCGGTGAACCGCTTGAGCGTCCCCACTCCCATGATGGAGCCTGTGATGGTGTGCGTGGTGCTCACCGGCACGCCCAAGGCGGAGGAGACGTAGAGGGTGGTGGCGGCTCCCAGCTCGGCGCAGAACCCGTCCACGGGCCGGAGCTTGGTCACTTTCTGGCCCATGGTCTTCACGATGCGCCAGCCCCCGAAGAGCGTCCCCACCGAGATGGCGGTGTAGCAGGAGACCACCACCCACCACGGGATGTAGAACTTCTCGCCCAGCAGGCCGGCGCTGAAGAGGAGGCTCGCGATGATGCCCATGGTCTTCTGCGCGTCGTTGCCCCCGTGTCCGAGGCTGTAGCACGCGGCCGAAAGCAGCTGTCCCCTCCTGAAGATGCTTTCGATCCGGTTGGGGGCGCAGGTGAAGAAGCAGCGGTACACGACCGCCCCGATCGCCAGGCCGATGACGAGACCGAGCAGGGGGGAGAGGACCATGAAGAGCACGATCTTGAGGATGCCGCTCATGATCAGGGCTCCGGTCCCGGCCTTGACCAGAGCGGCCCCCACGAGCCCGCCCATGAGCGCGTGCGAGGAGCTCGTGGGAAGGCCGTAGTACCAGGTGATGATGTCCCAGGTGCAGGCTCCGACCAAGGTGGCGACGATCACCTGCGGGGTGATGGCGGAAAGGTCCACGATGCCCTTGCCCACGGTGCCCGCCACGTGGAGGCCGAAGAAGAGCAGGGCCAGGAAATTGAAGGTCGCCGCCCAGACCACGGCCTGCCGGGGGGAGAGCACCCGGGTGGATACGATGGTGGCGATGGAGTTGGCCGCGTCGTGGAATCCGTTGAGGAAATCGAAGACCAGGGCCAGCGCGATGATCAGGAGTATGCCGAGTGTCACGGGAGGACAGCATCCTAACAAACCGGGGAGGCGGAGGCAAATTCAGGCGTCGGAAGAACCCTCTTGCTCCGCGCGATGCCGTATATCCTTGCCCAAAGCCATGAAAATCACATCCTCACCGATATTCGTGGCATGGTCCGCGATGCGCTCGAGGTTGCGCGCGATGAGGATGAGGCACAGGGCGCGCTCGACCGAGGAGGAGTCGGTCTGCATGAGGTGCAGGAGCTCGTGGAACGCCTCGCTCTTGAGCCGGTCCTCCGCGTCGTCGCGGGAGATCACGGAGCGGGCGAGGTCCACGTCCTTCCTGACGAAGGCGTCGAGGCTGTCCTTGACCATGCCCTGCGCGAGTTCGGCCATGCGCGGGATGTCCAGGAGCCGCTTCTCCAGGGGGGGAAGCCCGGAGAGCACGGCGGCGTTCTGGGAGATGTTGACAGCCTGATCCCCTATGCGCTCCAGGTCCGAGTTGATCTTGAGCGCGGCCACGATGAAGCGGAGGTCCGCGGCCGCGGGCTGGTGCAGGGCGATGAGCTTCAGGCAGCTGTCATCGACCTCGATGTGCAGCCGGTTCACCTTATCCTCGCCGCTCTTCACGGCGTCGAACATCCCCGCGTCCCGCTTGACCAGACCCTGTACCGCGGAGCCTATCATCTCCTCGACCAGGCTCCCCATGGAGAGAAGGCGTTTCTTGAGTTCTTCCTCGACTTCCTCGAAATGACGCTTCATGGATGCCTCCCGACGCGCGGTAGCGCGTCGCACTGACGCCTCTCGGGATGTGCGTTAGGCGTCATGTGTCCTGTCAGCCGAACCTTCCCGTGACGTAGTCCTGCGTCCGCTTATCCTTCGGATTGGTGAAGAGTTGCGCCGTGGGGCCGAACTCGACGAGGTCCCCCAAGAGCATGAACCCGGCGCTGTCCGAGATCCGGGCGGCCTGCTGCATATTGTGGGTGACGATGACGATGGTGTACTTCTTCTTGAGCTCGAGCGCGAGCTCCTCGATCTTGGCCGTGGCGATCGGGTCCAATGCGGAGCAGGGCTCATCCATGAGGAGAACCTCGGGCTCCACTGCCAGAAGCCTGGAGATGCACAGACGCTGCTGCTGTTCCGGCGAGAGGGAGAGCGCCGACGCGTGGAGCCGGTCCTTGACCTGCTCCCAGAGCCCGGTCCGCTCCAGGGCGCTCTGGACCGCGTCCGGGAGAGCCTCGCTCCGGGCGAGAGCGTGGATCTTCGGCCCGTACGCCACGTTCTCGAAGATGGAGAGGGGGAAAGGGTTGGGCCTCTGGAACACCATGCCCACCCGCTTGCGGAGCAAGGCCGCGCTCATGGATTCGGCGTAGATGTCCTGGCCGTGGAACATAGCCCTGCCGGATGTCTTCACCCCGCGGATGAGGTCGTTCATCCTGTTGAATACCCTGAGCAGGGTGGACTTCCCGCAGCCGGACGGACCGATGAGCGCGGTGATGCTCTTCTCCGGGATCTTGATGTTCACGCCCCGGAGAGCTTGGAAATCCCCGTAGTGGAGGTCGAACTTGAGCGTCTCGAGCACCGTGAGGCCGGTCATCCGAACCTCCCGGTGATGTACTCCTCGGTCCGCTTGTGCTTGGGGTTGGTGAAGAGGTCCTGGGTGGGTCCGCATTCCACGAGCTCTCCCATAAGCAGGAACGCGGTCTTGTCAGCCACGCGCGAGGCCTGCTTCACGTTGTTGGTCACGAGGATGACGGCCATCCGCTTCTTGAGCCCCTGCAAGGCCTCCTCGATCTTCGCGGTGGAGATGGGGTCCAGGCCGGAGCACGGCTCATCGAGGAGCAGGACCTCGGGCCTGAGCATGAGAGTCCTAGCCAGGCACATGCGCTGCTGTTGGCCGCCGGACAGGTTCGAGGCGGGCTCCCTGAGCCGGTCCTCGACCTCGTCCCATAGATAGGCCGCGCGCAGGCTCTCCTCCATGAGAGTCCCCAGTCCTCCGGGATCGGTCACGCCGGCGAGCCTCGGGCCGAAAGCCAGGTTGTCGTAGATGCTCATGGGCAGCGGCACCTGGACCGAGAATACGATGCCGATGCGCTTGCGCACTGAAGGGACGTCGACCTCCGGGCCCAGGATATTCGCTCCATCGAGTTGGACCGTTCCGGAGACTGAAAGGCCGTCATCGAGGTCCACGAGCCGGTTGAGCACCCGCAGAAGCGTGCTCTTGCCGCTGCCGGCAGGGCCGATGACCCCGAGTATCTCTCCCCGGTCCACGCGCAGGGAGAAAGGCTTCAGGAGTTCCTTGTCGCCGGCCCGGACAGCCAGAGCCTCGATGAACAAACCCCCGGGAGCGTTCATTTGGCCAGCCTCAGCCTGCGGCGTATCCTCGAGCGGACCCAGATGGCCGTGAAATTCAATACGAAGGTCAAAGCCAGGAGCACGAATACGGTGGAATAGAGGATGGGCTTGGTGGCTTCCACGTCCGGCGATTGCGTGGCCATGACATAGATGTGGTAGCCGAGCTCCATGAACTGGTCATTGAGTTTCTTGGGCAGATAGGGGAGGAAATAGGCCGCGCCGGTGAAGAGGATGGGAGCGACCTCTCCCGCGCCGCGGCTCACGGCCAGGATGCCTCCCGTGAGGATGCCTCCGATTGCCTGCGGAAGGACCACGCGCCGCACCATCTGCAGCCGCGTGGCGCCCAGGGAATAGGCCACTTCCCGGTGCGAGTCCGGGATGGCGCGCAAGGCTTCCTCCGTGGCCACGACCACGGTGGGCAAGGTGAGCAGAGCCAGGGTCAAGGCGGCCCAGAGTATGGCCGGCTGTCCGAACACGAGCCTGCTCCCGAAAAAAGCCGCGTCCATGCCCTTGCCCACGAAGTCGATGAAGAATCCCAGACCGAATAGCCCGAATACGATGGCCGGCACCCCGGAGAGGTTGGCGATGGCGAGACGCACCCATTGCACGAGTCTGGAGTGCTTCGGCGCGTACTCATTGAGGTAGACGGCGGTCATCACCCCCAGGGGGATGACCGCCACGGTCATGATGAGCACGAGGAAAAAGGTGCCGAAGATGGCTGGGAATATGCCGCCGGCCGCCATGCCCTGCTCCGGAGCCGCGAGCAGGAACGAAAGGGTCAGCTTCTCCCACCCGAAATAAGCGATATCCCCGAGCACGAAGGCCGTCATGGCCACGATGACGGCGCAGCAGAGCGCGGAAAGGGCGATGAAGAACCTGCCCATCATGCGGCCCCCAGTATCTTCCTCTGCAGCCTGCGCACGAACCAGTGCGCGAAGAGGTTCAACGCGAAGGTGAAGACGAACAGAAGCGTGCCGATCAAGAAGAGGACGTGGTAATGCGGGCTCCCCACCACGACCTCGCCGAGCTCGGCCGCGACCGTGGCCGAGAGCGAACGCACCGGTTTCTGGAGAGCCCAGGTCATGACGGGAGCGTTCCCGGAGGCCATGAGCACGATCATGGTCTCGCCGATGGCCCGGCCGAAGCCCAGGACGCAGGCCGCGAGTATGCCGGGCAAAGCGGCCGGGAACACCACCTTCGACGCGGTCTGCCAAGCCGAGGCCCCCATGGCGATGGAGGCCTCGCGATAGCTCTTCGGCACCGCGGTCAGAGCGTCGTCCGCCATGGTATAGACGATGGGGATGACCGCGAGGCCTAGGGCGATGCCCGCGTTGACCGCGTTCAAGCGGTAGATGATGCCGAAGGCGTCCTGCACGCAGCTGGCCATGACCATGAGAGCGAAGAATCCCAATACGACGGAGGGGATGCCGGCCAAGAGCTCGATGATGGGCTTGAGGAGTTCCTTGGTCCAATCCGGCGCGAATTCAGAGGTGAACAAGGCCGCTCCAAGGGCCAGGGGGATGGCGAAGAGGATCGCGACGAGCGTCACCTTAAGAGTCCCCATGAACAAGGGGAGGATGGAGTACTTTGGGATTTCCGAGACCGGCTGCCAGGAATAGGGGCGCGGTCCCTCCTGGGGCAAAAACAACTTGGACAGGCCGGCTTCCTTCCGGGCCTCGGGCGAAGTCAGGACGGGCAGGGCCTCCTTCCCGATGAAGACGAAGATAAGGAAGAGCCCCAGGATTGCGCTGAACGCGCTCAGCCGGATCAGGGCTTCGACGGCTTTTTCAGCGGATAGTATCCCACCTGTCCGCATATCCTCTGTCCCTCGGGTCCAAGGACCCAGTCGATGAAGCGTTTCATCTCTCCTTCCGGCTTGCCGGCCGTATAGAAGTAAAGGGCTCTTGAGATGGGATAGGAGCCGTCCAGGACGTTCTTCATGGTCGGTTCCAAAGCCGGGCTCTTCTCGTCATTCCCCACCGGCACCGCGCGGATCCCCTTGCCGTAGGCGATGCCGCCGTAGCCGATGGCGTTTTTGTCCTTGGAAATGGCATTGATGACAGCCGCCGTCCCGGGGAGAGAGAGCACCTCCGGGGCGAAGTCCTGGTTCCCGAGCACATGTTCCTTGAAGTAGGCGTAGGTGCCGGAGTTGTTCTCACGGCCGTAGACGATGATCTGGCTGAGCTTGATTCCGAGTTCGCTCCACTGCGTCAGCTCTCCCGCATAGATCCGCTTGGCTTGGGCCAGGGTGATCTTCTTGAGCGGGTTCGCCTTGTGGACGTAGAGGGCGACACCGTCCTGCGCCACGGGGATCTCCGACACGTCCTTGCCCTGTTTGCGCTTCACGGAAGCCTTCTCCTCGGCTTTCATGGGTCGCGAGGCCTCGGCGATGTCCGTGGAACCGTTGATGAGAGCCGCGATCCCCGTTCCCGAACCTCCGCCCGTGACCTGGATGACGGTTCCTGGATGCGACTTCATGTAGTCCTCGGCCCAGCGCTGGCCCAGGATGACCATGGTATCCGAACCCTTGATGGTGACGGTCTTGCCGGCTGCCGAGGCCAGGCTCGCGGCGAGGATGAGAGCGAGGGTCTTCATGAGGGTCTCCTTTCCTTCTGACACTAGGATACCGTGTCGGCGGAAGGAAGACCATGGACGCGGCTTGAATCCTGGATGACGGCCGCGTGACGCTATCGGTCTGGGAGGAGCTCCAGGTAGCGCCCGTCTCTCATCAGGGTCTCCCGGCCGTCCTCATAGGACAGGGAGACCTCATCCACGGAGACATCCGGCTGGAGAGACGGCACGTACACGTAGTCGATGTGCACGACCGCGGACGGGCTGCTGAAGCTCGCGGGAGAGGTCGCGCCGCCGAAATGGTCGCTGCGGCCGAAGGCGATGTGCAGGCCCAACTTCTCATCCAGGAGAGTTGCGCCCACGGGCTTGATGCCGAACTCGTCGAGTATCCCGAGCCCGAGCTCGGCCATGTTGCCGTAGGCCGGCTCGCGGCGGAGCCGTTCCGCCTCACCTTCGGAGCGCGGCCCTTTCGAGACCACCCGCCTGGCGCGGTTCTCGCGGACCTCGTAGACCACGATCTCGTCATCGAACTGCACCGGGAGCGTGCCCGAGCTGCGGCTGGGAAGGCCCTCGCGCTCTCCCTCGTAGGGGGCGATGTAGGCCTCTCCGGACGGGAGGTTGCCGACCTGGCCGGCTTCGCGGATGAGGCCGCCGCTGGCGTGGCCCTCCCGGAACCTGAGGTCGAGGACCAGGCGGTGCCGCTGCTTGCCCGCGGAAAGCACGACCTCGGCCGAGACCGCTTTCCCGAGGCGCCCGGCCAGAGCGGCGACGCGCTCGTGGACCTTGCCGTAGTCGAGCCCGAGCGAGGGCAGGAAGGCACGGGTGAAGCCGGGCATGGTGGCCGCCCGAAAGGGGATACTCTTGGCCAAAAGCTTGAGGGGCGCCGTGGTCGAGAAATGGGTAGGGGCCAGCACGATGGGGCACTCCCTGAGCGCCTGCTCCAGCGCGGCCTTCCTGCCCTTGGAGGCGAGGTCCGCGGAGGAGAGAGGGGCCGGGTCCTCCTCGATGGCGAAGAGCTCGGAAGGGAGGTCCGCGTTGTTCGACCCCACGTTCCCGTAGGCGTAGAGGCGGACCTCGTCTAAGCCGAGCTCCTTGAGACTCGAGCCCAGCATCGAGCGCCACTCGAAGCAGATCTCCCGCAGTTCGCGCCACTCCGGCGTGTCGGGCGTCTTGGCGTCGGGCAGGTCCACGAGGATGGCCAGGCGCTTTTCTCCCGGCCGGGGAGCCATGGAGGTCTTGATGAGCCTGACAAGGTCTTGGGGCTCGAGGTTGTCCTTCATGCGTCAAGGATAGCGTATTTTCACGGCCTGAGCTCAATGCTCCCGCTCTGTTTAGGACAGGCGAAAGCCCCCAGCCCAGAGCCGCTCCAGGAAGACCCTCCAAGGCAGCGCCTCGATGCCGCCGGCCAGCCGCCTCGGCTCCTTCTCGAGACTGACGACCACGCGATGCCTCGCCCGCCCGTCCTCATGCAGGGCGGCGAGGCCGCGCAGATCTCCCTCGTGGACCCGGGCCGAGCCCTTGACCTCCACGGCCAGGGCCTTGTCGCCGAGGATGAAATCCACCTCCTGCCCGGTGCTGGTCCGCCAGAACGTGATGGGCAGGTCAGGCTGCCTGTAGGCCTGGTAGGCTCTGAGCTCCATGAGGATGTAGTGCTCGAATGATTTCCCGAACTCCGGAGTTCCCATGCGGGGATGACGCCGCGCCAGATGGTTCGCCACGCCTACATCGAAAAGGTAGAACTTCTCGGTCAGTATCATGCGTCTGCAGGCCGACTTCTTCCATGGAGGCACCCGGAACCCCAGATAGGTGTCCTCAAGGATATCGAAATACCCCCGGACCACCTTCGGTGAAACCCCGGCCTCCCGGGCCACATTGGCGTAGTTGAGCAGCTCGCTGCTCGTCAGGGCGGCGACCCTCAGGAACTCGCTGAAAGCCGGGATGTCGCGCGCCGCGGCCTCTGCCGCGACTTCCTCCTTCAGATAATCGGCCACATAGGCGCGCAGGTCCTCGGCAGGGTCGGGGGAGAGGAAGTGGGGGGGGAGCAGGCCGGAGGTCACCGCGGCCTCCAGGTCGAAGCCCTCCACTTCCAGAGCCGATAGGGGGACCATCACGCGCCGCCATGCCCGGCCGCCGAGCAGGTTCGCGTGGCCCTGCCGGAGCTTCCTGGCGCTGGAGCCAGTCAGGAGGAACGACAGCGGCCGATTCTCGATGAGCCATTGGACCTCGTCGAGCAGACGCGGGACCTTCTGGACCTCGTCGATCACGATGAGCCCGCGGTGATCTTCGAACCTCTCCCTCAGAAGCGCCGGCCGCGCCGCGTACTCCGCGAAGACGTCGGTCTTGAGCAGGTCGATGACGGTCGCGCCCGGCAAGGCGCGGGTCAGCCAGTAGGTCTTGCCGACCTTCCTCGGCCCCCATAGGAAGGCTGAGCGCGATTCGGGGAGCCTGAGGTCGAAGAGACGTAGGATAATCTTACCCATGCGGTAAGTATATCCGGATAAACGTCCCGAATCAAGTGCTTTATCCTCCCCGTGAGGAGGCGATCAGCAGGCCGCCGCTCTGGATGGAATAGAGGCGCAGGATGCTGGGCTTCTGCGGAGCCCCACGCTCCGACACCTTCGCCGAGACGCGGGGATGCGCCTCGGAGAGGGGGTGTTCCCCTGGACCTTTCGGCCCTTAGACGAGGAGGCGCGCCGCCGCGACGAACAGGCCGAAGATCGCGAAAGCGGCGGCCATGACTGCGATGAGGTCCTTCTTCATGGATATCTCCTTGGCCTCGCGGATCTCAGAACTTGATGGTCATGTCCGCCTGGAAGCGGTTGATGTCGTTGCGCCATGGCTTGAGGCTCTCGTCGATCGTGCGGGTATGGAAGAACTTGGTGCGGAACTCCATCCAGTCCAGCGGGCAATAGGCCAGCCAGAAGATCTGCCCGCGCCGGTTGGTCCCTCCCTCGCCGAAATCCGAGTCCGTCACATCCGCCAGGGTGGCGTCGGCCTCGAGCCACTTCTGGAAGAAGGCCGCCTCCCAAGAGCCCGCGAGCTTGGCCTCGCCGATGATCCCTCCGACCTGCCAGCCTTCATGCTGGCGGCCCCACCGGTCCAGGTCGTGCCTGGCCGCCATGTTGTTGATGTAGGTGCCCTGCAGGCGCAGCGGGACCTTGGAGACCCAGCCGGAGAGCTCTCCGGTCACCTCCGCCACGTTGAACTCGTTCCAGAGCATCCCGTCGGACCCCCTCCGGTTGCCGTCCGCGGTCTTCGTGGTCGGGTTCGTCGACGCGGTGGAGCGCAGCCGCTCCTTGGTCCATTTGTACCAGGTCCCGGCCACGCGCATGCGCGACTGGAGCGGGAGGCGGACCTCGGCGCCGGCCTGCTGGCCGAACATCCAGACCGAGGATTGGGCGCTGCTCCCGTTCTCGTTCACGTTCCACTGGAGAGCGTTGCCGAAGAGGGAGACTCCGAGGGGGGCGAAGCCCTCCACACTCTGGCTCAGGCCCTCAGGGTTGATGTCTCCGTCAAACACCAGGTCCGACGAAGCCACGCGCCAGAACGGACTCTTGACCTTGCCGGCGGCGAAGGAAGCGGACGCGTCGTCCGAGAACTTGGGGGCCCATCTGAGGTAGGCGTAGTCGATCCAGATCCCCTTCGCGGTCCCCATGCCTTCGAAGGATTGATTCGTGGAGGTCTGCTCGCCCTTGCCCGATGCCAGGCCCAGGGAGGTGGTCATATCATAAGGAAGGCCTATGTCCGCGCCGATCCTCAAGCGGAAGCGCGAGTGCTGGCGGGCCCGCTTCTCCGCGGTGCCCTTCGTGTCCGCGGCCGTGTAGGCCGGCGAGGTCTGATAGTTGATCGCGTCATGCCTCAGCCGAAGATCTCCATTCAGCTTCACGGACCGGACCGTATCCCGGAAGCTCAAGACCTGGGCTTGCGCTCCTGTCGCAAGCGCCAGGCCGATCGTGGGAATGCTCAACCGCAACCATCTTCTCATGCCGGTAGGATACCGGACCTGCCGGCACGACAGCCATGGAGACGGGATGAATCTTGGGTGACGGCAAGATGACGGTTCAGGCGGGCAGGGTAAAGTGGAACGTGGAGCCCTTGCCAGGCTCGCTCTCCACTGCGACGGAGCCGCCGTGCGCCTCGACGATATGCTTGACGATGGAAAGACCCAGCCCGGTACCGCCGAGCTCCCTCGACCGGGCCTTGTCCACCCGGTAGAACCGCTCGAAGATGCGCGGCAGGCCGTCGGCCGGGATCCCGGTCCCGGTATCCCGGACCGAGACGCGCACGCCTCCCGCCTCAGCCGCGGCGCAGACCGCGACCTCTCCGCCCTCCTTGTTGAACTTGACCGCGTTGTCCATGAGGTTGGTGAGGACCTGCTTGAGCTGGTCCCTGTCCGCCCGGATCTCGAGGCCTCGCGGCACCCGCAGGTCCAGCCGAACTCCTCCGCGATCGGCCAGGGGCCTAAGGCTGACGGACACCTCTTCAAGAGCCTCGGACAGCAAGACCTGTTCCAGCTTCGGCGCGCGGCGGCCGGACTCGATGGCGGAAAGGTCCAGCAGGTCGTCCACGAGACGGGTCATGCGCTGGGCGTCCTTCTCGATGATCTCCACGAACTCCATGCGATGCGCCGCGTCCTCGATCCCGCCGGTGCGCAAAGTCTCGGCGAAGGCCTTGATGGAGGCCAAAGGGGTCCTGAGCTCGTGGGAGGCGCTGGCCACGAAGTCCTTGCGCACGGCCTCCAGGCGGCGCAGCCGGGTGATGTCGTGGAGCACGAGCACGGCGCCGCCTCCGTCGAGCGGCACCGCCTGCGCCTCGAAGGCCATCTCTTCGGGAGAGAAGAGGCGGACCTCGTCCCGGTGCGGGGATACCTCATCTAGGACGGACTGGAGCAGCACTTCGAGCTTATTGTGCCGGAGCGCTTCCAGGAAAGGCCGGCCGACGCAGTCTTCGCGCCGGACCCCGAAGATGCGGCAGAGGGCCGGGTTCATCTCCAGGATGCGGCCCCCGCCGTCCACAGCCACGACTCCCTCCACCATGTTCGAGAGTATGCCCGAGAGCTGGGCCTTCTCGCGGGAAAGCGAGCCGATGGCGTCACGGACCCGCTCGGCGAGCAGGTCGAGGATATCCCCGAGCCGGCCGTGCTCGTCCGGGAGCCCGGGCCTGACCTTGGCCCCGTAGTCCCCTTGGGCCAGCCTCTCGGCCGTGCGGCAGAGTTCCGCCACGGGCCGGCTGATGGAGCGGGAAAGCCACAAGGCGGCGAGGAGCGCGGCGAAAACCATCACCAGGGTGATGGACACGATGGCCTTGCGTATCCCCGAGACCTTCCGGTCCACCGCCTTCAAGGACATGGCCACGCGCACAGCACCCCCGCCCGCCATGGGCGCGGCCGCGTAGAGCATGCCCTCATGCACGGTGCCGCTGTACCGGATGATGTGGCCGGGCCGCCCTTGGAGGGCCTCGCGCACCTCCGGGCGGTCCCTGTGGTTCTCCACGGTCCGGAGGGAGTCCGCGGAAAGACTCGAATCGCCGAGGACCGCGCCGTCAGGGCCCACGAAAGTGACGCGGCAGGACGAGCGCCGCGACAGGAGTCGGGCCGACTCCTGAAGCCCCTTAGGTCCGGCCGGCGCCCCGGCCGCGATGAGGCTCGCCTGGGTGAGGAGGCTTTCGGTCAGCTCATCGACGAACTGCCTGCGCAGGGCGCGCGTCAGGAGAAGGTCGGTCAGTCCCATGGTGCAGACCAGCACCAGACAGAAGGCGAGAGCGAGCCTATGGGAGAATCTTCGCGGCACGGTCAGTCCGTCTTGAGCCTGTAGCCCACGTTCTTGACCGTCACGACCCGGTCCGCCTCCGGCCCCAGCTTCCTGCGCAGGCGCGCGATGTGCTGGTCGATGGTCGTGGTCTCGATCTCCATGGACCGGTCGTAGCCCCAGACCCTCTCCAGTATCTGCTCCCGGGTCAGGGCCTTGCCCTGCGCCTCGAGCAGGCACTTAAGGAACTCGAACTCCTTGTGGCTGAGGGAGACCGCCTCTCCCTTCACGCGCACCACGTAGCGCTCCGGGTCCACCTCGAGCCCGCCGGCGCAAAAGACCTTGGGAGCCTCGGCATCCGAGGCGCGGCGCAGGATGGCCTTGACCCTGGCCAGCACCTCGCGCACGCTGAAGGGCTTGGTCACGTAGTCGTCCGCGCCCAGCTCCAGGCCCAGCACCTTGTCCACCTCGGTCTTCTTCGCGGTGAGCATGAGGATGGGGGTCTTGGACGCCTGCCGCACGGCTTTGCAGAACTGGAACCCGTCGAGCTTGGGGAGCATGATATCGAGAAGCACGAGGTCCGGCTTCTCGGTCCGGAACGCCTCCAGTCCGGCCTCGCCGTCGCCGGCGGAGACCACCCGGCAGCCTTCCTTCTCCAGGTTGTACTTGAGGACCTTGACGAGGTGCTTCTCGTCCTCGACGATGAGGATCTTCTCGTTGGACATCCGCCGCGATTGTACTTCTTCCGGGGCTAGAACGACAGCAGGTACTCCTCCTGCGCGGCGAAGGCGCTTTCCATCGCCGGAGTCCTGCGCCACTCCCGCTCCCGCATGAGGACCGAGACCTCGCTCAGCCACCGGGCCTTGCGGAGCATCCGTTCGTCCCTCCCCTCCCCCGAGGACGCGGCAGCCCCTTTCTCGAGCAGCGCGTCCGCGCCGGGGATCGTGTACTTCCACCCGTAGGAGGGCAGCTGCTCCTTGAGCTCCACGAGCCAGTTTCGTGAAGCCTCGAGAGCCTTGTCGCAGTAGGCTTCCTGGAGGAACGGAGCCGCGGCCGCGGGGCTGATGCGCTCCACGGCGCGGAACAAGGCGATGCGGCTGGAGACTCCCAGAGGGATCTCCGGCGCCTGACGAGGCGCCGCGCGGGGCGCGGGGAGCACGCGGGAACGGAACTTCACAGGCGCGGGCTTCACAGGAGAGGTCGTATCCAAGGCCGAGGAGAACCTCTCCGTCGCATCCACCCCGGAGAACGAGCCTCCTCCCGAAGCGGAGAACCCTTCGTACATGGAGTTGAGCGCCTTGTCCTGCGCCTGGGCCGACGCGACCTTGCCCACCTCCTCCAGTCGCGAGTCGAGTTTGCCCCGGGCCTTCTTCTTGAGCCGCGCCCTGATGGACCTGGACCACGCCTCGATCTCGGAGAGCAGGGGAGCGGGGGCCTGCAGTTCCCTGAGCCTGGCCAGCTCCCTGCGCAGGGCGGGTTCGCCGTGCGCCTCCCAATCCTTCAGCTCAGCGGTCTGGATACCGTTCTCGTACCGCCAAAGCACGGAGTAGGCGGTCTTGGAGCTCTCGAACACCTGCGCCGGGGAGACGACGCAGAAAACGGACAGCACCAGGACGAGGGGCACGGGGATAGTATTATGCGCGGACCTGAATTATGCAAGGCGGATTTCGTACCATCTGGACGTGGCGCGAGAAGTCGCGGTCGTGGGAGGCGGAGCCTCGGGCCTGGCAGCCGCTCTGGCGGCAGCCAGGGCCGGCGCCCGCGTCACTCTCCTGGAGCGGAGCAAGGCCCTGGGCCGCAAGGTCCTGGCCAGCGGAGGGGGCCGGTGCAACCTCACGAACAAGGACATCAGCCCCCGGCACTACCACGGCGAGTGCAAGGCCCTCCTCTCCCGGTTCGGTGAAGCCGAGGCGCGCGAGCTCTTCGAGGGCTTGGGCCTGCTGCTCATGACCGAGCCGGACGGCCGCGTGTTCCCGCGCTGCGGCAAGGCCCAGGCCGTGGTGGACGTGCTGCGCTCGGCTTTAAACGAGCTCGGCGTGGACATCCGGCTGGGCTGCGGGGTCGAGAGCATCCGCAGGCAGGCAGAGAGATTTTCCCTCGGGACGCTCCAGGCCGAGCGCGTGGTGCTCTGCTGCGGAGGCCCGGCCTACCCCCAGATGGGGGGGACGGACTCCGGGCTCCGTCTGGCCGAGGCCCTGGGGCACGATGTGACCCGGGTCACGCCGTCCCTCGTCCCTCTCTGCGCCAAGCCCGGCTGGGTCCAGCGCCTGCGCGGCATCCGGGTGGACGCCGCCGTCCGGGCCGAGGACTTCGCACAGAGCCGAGGGGAGCTCCTCTTCACCGCCTACGGAGTGTCCGGGCCGGCGGCGCTGGACCTCAGCCGCGAGGTCGTGCGCAGGGGAGGGGCGGAGTGCTCCGTGGACCTCTTCCCCGAGATGGACAAGGCCGCGCTGCTCAGACTCCTGCGCGGGCGCGCGGAGCGCTTCAGCCGGAGAGCCGCGAAAGGCCTTCTGTGCGGCATGCTCCCGGACCGCATGCCCTCCGTCTTCCTCGAGGAGCACGGGTTCTCCGATCATGAACCCCTGCCCGCATCCGCGCTCGGCAGGCTCTGCGATGCCCTCAAGGCCTGGCGCTTCGAGGTCTCCGGGCCCAGGCCGTGGGACGAGGCCATGGTGAGCGCCGGGGGGGTGGGGCTGGGAGAGGCGGACATCCCCAGCATGCGGTCCAAGCGGGTGGAGGGACTCTTCTTCGCCGGGGAGATGCTCGACGTGGACGGCGACTCCGGAGGCTACAACCTCCACTTCGCCTGGGCCAGCGGGACCCTGGCCGGGGCCAGCGCGGCGTCATGAAAGTCCTGCTCCTCTCCCTCATCATGGCCTTCTTCTGCTTCGGGCAGGAGGAGCCCGCTCAAGAGGGCGCTCCCGAAGCGCCGCCCGAGCAGGAGGAAGCCGCCCCGGAGGAACCCAAGCCTAAGCCGAAGCCCAAGCGGAAGCCCAAGTCCAAGAAGGTGACGGTCTGGCCGAACGAGAACCTCTACTGGATCGGCTTCAGCAAGAACACGGAGAAGCTCTCCCCAACGGGGAGCAAGAGGCTCGACGAGGCCATCCGCATCCTGGCCGCGTTCCCACACTACGAGGTCAAGCTCAGGGCCTTCGCCCCTGCCAAGGCCCTGGCGCGCAAGCGCGCCGCGGCGGTGCGCGACCTCCTCACCTCGTGGAGGCCGAAGCCCGAGGAGAACCTGGGGTTGAAGCTCTACCCCATCGAGGAGAGCCGCATCGAGGTAGAGGTCAAAACCGGCCCCAGGTCCGGAGTGGAGCTCGAGATCATCCGCCGGCTCTGGAGGCGTGGGCCGTAGGGCCCAATATCCGAGGGGCCGGTTTCCCGGCCCCTCGTTCCTTTTAGTCCCTTCAGAAATGGTCGTTGTTGCCGTATCATCCCTTGTATGAAGAGAGCTCTCGCATGCCTGCTGGCCGCTGCGGTCGCATCCCTTTCCCCGGCAGAGGCTTTGGCCAATACCGCGGCAGCGACGGTCAATATCGGCAACGCAGGGACAGGCATGCCCTTGATCCTGACCCTCCCAGGCCAGACTCTCGGCTCAGGGGCTTCTCTTCAGCTGGGCCAGACCCTCTCTTTGGGGCGTTCGCTCCCCGGCGTGACGAATCCCTCGGTGACCCCGACGCCGCAGCAAAGCCAGGTCGCCGCCCCTCTCCGGCAAGAGACCGCTCCGGTCCAGGCATCGCCTGTTGCGGTGTCTCCTCTCATCAAGTCCAACCCTGTTCTGCGTGCCGCGGCGGTTTCCGCTGAGGAGAAGCCCGAACAGGCGCAAGAGACCTCCCTGACGCGTCTGGAGTCCGCGACGGAAGCCCTTCCGAAGCTGCTGACCTACGTCGGCGACGGGGTGAAGCAGGAGGCTGGAAAGGATTTCGACGGGTCGTCCAGGTCCAGGGAGACCCTGCCGGTGCTCGCGCCGCAAGCGACGCTCCCTTCAGGGAACCCGCTGCAGGCCCCGGCCTCCGGCGCGGAACAGGCCGGCCGGGACGTCCCTGCCCCCAGGCAGGGGTTGCACTGGGCTCCCAAGGTCGCGCTCACGACCCTGGCCTTCCTCGCCCTGGACTGGGGAGCCAAGTTCCTCTTCTACTCCACGGGCCTGCCCTTCGTGTACCACTTCCTCGAGGCCGGCCGCCTCGGGCTCATGCACGCGGCCATCCCCATCAACCTCGGCGTGGCCGCCTACTACCTCTGGGTGGCGCATTCCAAGCAAGCCCCTCTCCAGAAGCTCGCCGAGTTCCGCGAGAAGCATCCCATCGTCGGGAACCTGGCCTACGGCCTGCTCCAGGTCCTGACCTTCCCGGTCGGGGTCAACGAGAAGCGCTACGCGGGAGACATCCAGGCCAAGTACCCGGTCGTGGCGAAGATGCTCCGCTGGCTGGGCATCGGAGTCGCTGCCGTGCTCGCCGGCACTCTCGGCAACAGCCTGGAAGGCCTCGTCAACGGCAAGGTCGTGGACTTCATCCCGTTCGGACACGGCAGGGCGAACATCGCGGACATGTTCGTGGTCTTCGGCATCCCCTTCGTATGGATGGCATTGGACTACCTCGGCGCGGTGCGCAAGGCGCTCGAGTCCCGCGCCCCCGCGTCCATGAAGCCGTGGAAGTACTTCCTCCTGCCCATCCTGGGCCTGATCGCGTTCACCTACACGACCTCGGCCGGCTATACCGCGGTCCCGGTGGTCGGCTGGTACATCCTCCTCTTCTCCTCCATGTTCTCGATCGGGACGCTCGTCGCGAACATGCTCATCACTCCCAAGCTCGAGGAGTTCAACCGGATGTTCCGGCTCTCGGATTCGGCCGGAGTGCGCGAAGGACCGGCCGGGAGGACTCTGGGCCGCGGCTACCGCCTGCGCCGCGCCATCGCCGCAGGCGCGGCGTCCTTGGCCGCCTTCGTCCCGCTCCTCAAGGCGCCGAGCGCGCCGCGCATGGGGGACTCGGACCGGCAGGCCCTGGTGCAGCGCTACCGCCAGGCGGGACCCAAGCTCGTGCTCATGGACTGGGACAACACGTTCATGGACAACTGGACCCGGCGCAACCAGCCAGTGACCGAGGAGCGTCTGGCCCTGCTCGCGGCTCTCAAACAAGCAGGCGTCCGCGCGGGCTTCGTCACGAACCGACCCCTCCAAGGCAGGGGCTTCGGCATGAGGGACCTGCTCACGGACCGCATGACGCCGGAGCAGCGCGCGGGCTTCATCCTGGCCGTCGGCGGCGGGTCCGAGGTGTACAAGTTCGGGCCCCAGGGGGAGATTCCCAAGACCCCGTCTCTCACCATGAGCGTCATCGAGCCCGAGGACCTCCAGGCCATGGAAGCCGCCTACCGCGAGGAAGCGGCCAAGCTCGGGGTGGGAGTGGGCGCCGACCGCGACCAGAAGGCCTACGAGCGCAGCTTCATCATCCGCCGGGAACAGGCGGACAAGGCGCAGGCCCTGTTCGACGCGTTCTCGGCCAGGCTCAAGGCCCTTGGCCTGAACGGCAAGTACGACGCCAAGCTCAAGATCCCGGTCAAGCCCGGCTCGCAGCCCTACATCCGCGTGCGCGCGGCGGGCGCGAACAAGACCAGCGGAGTGCACGGCGTGCTGCGCCTGCTCAAGGAGGAGGGGGTCTCGGTGGAGCCCGAGGAGGTGCTCTTCTTCGGGGACGAGTTCGACCCGGGCAACGACGACAACTTCATGGCCAAGGCCCTGCCGGACGCCACCGCTCTCGCGGTAGGCCGCACCGCGGACCCGCTCGTGAAGAACGTGCACCTCCTGCCCAAGGTCGGGCCGGATGAGACAGCGTCCTTCCTCTGGGACATCCTCAAGTAAGGGCGCTCAGTCGGGCCTCGCCACCTGGATCGAGGCGTTGGCGATCATGCCCATGACCTGGTTGAAGATGCCGCTCATCTGCGGCTTGAACATCCTGCCGACGACCAGGATGACTCCCACGATGACGGCCAGCATCATCAGATACTCCACCGTGTTCTGGCCCTTGTTGTTGAAGCGATAGGTCATATCCGCCTCCCGAGGGTGTCCCCTCGCAGGCTTAGACAAGGCAGGAAGGCTTTTGTTCTTACCGGGCCGTTCCGACGGTGCTGGCGGCGCCCGAGATCATGCCCATGACCTGATTGAAGACCGCGCTGAGCTGAGGCTTGAACATCCTGGCGGCCACGAACGCGAAGAGTATGAGCGCGGCCGCGACGGCGAAGACGAGCTCGGGCCTGGGCTCCCTGCGCCGGAGAGCCGCTTCCCGCAAGCCTTCCGGAACCTTGGCCTTCGCCCGCGCCTTGAACGCCGCGGAAGCGGCCCTCAGACTCTCGAGCTCCCTGCGGCACCCCTCGCAGGAGCGCAGATGTCCCTCGAGCTCCGTCTTCTCCGGCCCGGAGAGCTCGTCGTCGAGATAGGCGGAAAGGTTCTCCCTCAGCTGCTCATGCCGCATCGCGGTTCTCCAGAAGGCGCGCCAAAGCGGAGCGCGCCCGGTAAAGCCTTGATTTCACCGTTCCCATGGGGACCGCGAGGATGTCCGCGATCTCCGAATAGCTTTTCCCCTCGAGCTCCCGGAGCGCCAGGGCCGCTCTGTCCTCGGGCTCCAAAGAGGCGAGCGCGCGGTCCAGAGCCTCGAGGTCCTCAGCCTTCTGCATGCCGCTGTCCAAAGGCGGCTCAGCCGAAGCGGGCTCAGGCAGGTCCGGACCCAGAGAGACCAGGCCCCTCCACCAGCGCCACGCCCGGGACTTCACCTTGTTCTTCCAAACGTTGACCACGATGCGGTAGACCCAGGTCTTGGGGTCGCTCTCCCCGCGGAAGCCCGGCAGGGCGCGCACCGCGCGCGAGAGCGACTCCTGCACCAGGTCCCAGGCGTCGGAGCTGTCGCCTGAGAGCTGCATGGCCAGGGCATAGGCCCCGTCCAGGGTGCGCTCCACCAGTTCCTCCGGCGTCAGCTTGGACAAGTCCGCTCTCCGGAAGTTCTTATGGTACTGAACGTCGCGACCGCAAAGGCATAGAGTCCGGCGATGAAGATCCATGAGGCGGGACCGTGCGCCTTCACCGCGTCCTTGCCCACGAAGAAGAACGCGGAGTCCACAGCCGCGTGGATGAGAGCCAGCTGAGCCAGGCTCATGCCCTTGAGCCTCAGGTTCGCGAACACGGCGCCGGTCAAAAAGATGTGGGGCCAGGCCGCGACGGCCTGCGGCCGCACGTGATAGACCGTGAACAGGACCGAACTCCAGAGCACCGCGCTCATGTCCCCGCGGCTCTCCCGGATCCTGGAGAGCACGAGCCCGCGGAAGAGGGTCTCCTCGAAGAGCCCCACCACCAGGCAGGCCGAGATCCCGGCCAGGCGATGCTCCCAGGGCCACGAGGCTCCCTCCGCCTGGGTCAGGAACACGGCCCAGAGCAGGAGCATGACCGCCGCGTAGCCGAACACGCTGCGGCTGCCAAGCCCTTTGAAGTCGAAGCGCGTGATGCGGAGCAGACCGACGAAGCAGAGCCCGCGCGGGACAGTCATCCAGAGAAAGATGCGCAGCCAGGAATCAGGCCCTTCCAGGGGGATGCTGAAGGCGACGGCCGCCCAGCCGAGGGTGTAGACGGCGAGTACGGCGGCCAGCCGCGGCAGCATGGGGCTAAGGATATCACAAAATGACTAAAATACGGGCATGAATACTCTCGCATTCCTCTTAGCATTCTCCGTATCCGCCGCCTCAATGGACGTCTACGTCACTGCCAAGGGGACCAAGGACAGGCTCACCGCCAAGGACCCGGTCTCCTTCACCGCTCTTCTTCAGCCCGCCGAGCACGAACCCATGATCATGGTGGACTCCAAGCGGACCTTCCAGACTCTGGAAGGCATCGGCGGAGCCCTGACCGACTCCTCGGCGGAAGTCTACGCGAAGCTCCCCAAGGACAAGCAGGCCGAGCTCCTGACCGCGTACTTCGACCCGGAGAAGGGCATCGGCTACACCATGGCCCGCACCAACATCCACTCCTGCGACTACTCCAGCGACATGTACACCTACGTCAAGGAGGGCGATGCGGAGCTCAAGACCTTCTCAGTGGACCATGACCGCAGGTTCCGCATCCCCTTCATCCAGGCCGCGCTCGCCGCGGCCAAAGGCCCGGTCAAGCTCTTCGCCTCTCCCTGGAGCCCGCCTCCATGGATGAAGACGAACCAGGACATGCTCCACGGCGGCAAGCTCAAGCCCGAGTTCGCCGCGAGCTGGGCGTCCTACTTCGTCCGCTTCGTCCAGGAGTACGAGAAGGCCGGCATCCCGGTCTGGGGCCTGACCGTGCAGAACGAGCCCATGGCCACGCAGATCTGGGAGTCCTGCGTATTCACCGCGCAAGAGGAGCGCGACTTCGTGCGCGACCACCTGGGCCCCACGCTGGAGAAGGCGGGGCTGGGGCGCCTGAAGCTCATGATCTGGGACCACAACCGCGGCATCCTGTACCAGCGGGCTCAGGTCGTCTACGACGACCCGGCGGCCTCGCGCTACGTATGGGGCTTGGGCTACCACTGGTACGTGGGGGACCACTTCGACAACGTGCGCATGCTCCACGACGCGTTCCCGGACAAGGCCGTGTTCTTCACCGAGGGCTGCGACGGCCCCTTCGATCCGAAGAAGGTCGACAGCTGGGAAAGGGGGGAGCTCTACGCCACGTCCCTCCTGCGCGACCTCAACAACTGGGCGGCCGGGTGGACGGACTGGAACATCCTCTTGGACGAGCGCGGAGGCCCCAACCATGTGGCCAACTACACCTTCGCCCCCGTGCACGCGGACACGGCCGAGGGCACGCTGAAGTACACGCCGCCCTACTACTACATCGGGCACTTCTCCAAGTTCTTCAAGCCCGGGGCCAAGCGGGTGGCGAGCACGTCCAACACCGACGACCTCGAAGCCGTGGCCTTCCTGAACACGGACGGGAGGCTCGCGGTCGTGGTCCTGAACAAGACGGGCAAGGACATCCCGTTCCAGCTCTGGAGCGCGGGGCAGACCGCGAAGACGCTGAGCCCGGCGCGCTCCATCGTCACTCTCGTCGCCCGGTAGTGGAGCTCCGCGAGCTGGGCCGGTCCGGCCTGAAGGTCAGCGCCCTGTCTTTGGGCGCCATGAACTTCGGCTCGGACTGGCTCGGCTGCGGAGCCGCAGACGAGAAGACCGCGCGGAGCATGCTGGACGCGGCGGCCGACGCGGGCGTGAACCTCGTGGACACGGCCGAGGTCTACGGGCACGGCGCGTCCGAGTCCATGCTGGGCAAGCTCCTCAAGGGCAGGCGCTCGAAGTTCTTGATCGCCACCAAGTTCAGCCGATGGGACCGGCCCATGCGCGAAGCGCTGGAGGGAAGCCTGCGCCGGCTCAAGACGGACCACGTGGACCTCTACATGCCGCACTCCTTCGATCCGCACTTCCCCCTGGAGGACATGCTCGGCCAGCTCGAGCGCCTCAAGGAGCAGGGCAAGGTCCGCGTGCCGGGCTGCTCCAATTTCAGGTGCGGAGACTGGAAAGCGGGCCTGGGCCGGACCCGGCTGGAGTTCGACCAGGTCCAGTTCAGCCTGGCCATGCCGCACGCGGAGCGCGACCTGGCGCACTTGCTGGAGTCAGAGCGCCTGAGCCTGCTCGCCTGGAGCCCTTTGGGGGGAGGGTTCCTCGCCGGTGGCCCTCACGGGAGGAGGAGCAGGCCCGAGGCTTTCCCAAGGCTCGACGAAAAGCGCCTGTCCCACCTGCTGGAGCTCCTGCGGCGCGTAGCGGAGCTCGAGCGCCTGTCCATGGCCCAGACAGCTTTGGCCTGGGTGCTCTCCAAGCCGTGGGTCGCGTCCGCGACGGTGGGAGCCACGAGACCGGAACAGCTGCAGGAGACCCTGAAACCGTGCAAACTGTCGCCCGTCGCTCTTTCCCTCTTGGATAGGGCCGGCCGGGCCGTGGCGGGCTGGGTCACTTCAAGCGGTACACGGAGACGGCCTTGATGACCGGCACCACGACGCCGGAATCGATATCCATGATCTCGTTCCCGACCCCGCTCAGAGCCGCATTCATCTTCTGGGCATGATCCGAGGCGGAGGTGCCCTGGAAGTAGACCTCGAAATGCCCCGCGTCCCTGTAGCCGGAGGATAATATCCGGGTGCCCCCGTCCGGCAGCCCCTTGGTCCCGAGCGTCTGCGTCCCCAAGTTCTGGGCGGGCACGCGGTATTGGACGAGCAGCACGTCTCCGTTCCGGATGTTGTTGGGATTGAGGAGTCTGACGGCATCGTCGGCATGGAAGTAGCCGCTCAGCTTGTACCCCGATTGCGAGAGCGCTTTCCCCACCAGGGTGGAATTCAGCTGCTCGGGGCTGAGCTTCATCAGATTCTGGACCCGCTCTTGCCCCAATAAGCTCTGCAGGAACTCCCTGCCGTATTTGGCGCATTCCTGGGTGGAACCCTTGTCCAGGATGCCGGACTCCCGGACCCACTTGAGCGCGGCGTCGACGTCCAGCTTCTGACCGGGATATTTCTCCGCCATGGCCCGCAGACCCCTTTCGATGTTCTCGTAGTGCTCGGCAGCCTGGGGAGAGAGCTTCGAGAGCTGTTTCGAGAGCTCGGCGGCCTTTTCTCCCGTAGTGCCGAAACCCGTCAATTTCGCGGCGGTCGGAGTCTTGCCGGCCGTGACCTCCGCCGCAGTCCTGCCCCCCGCCGCCGACACGGACTTCACCGACAAGCTCGATGCGAGACTGGCGACGCCCATCAGGTCGAGCCCGGCGAAGAAGGCCCCGTATTTGGAGCTGGCCACTGGGTCCGTCTGGCCTGTCAGGGGGTTCTGGCCGCCGTTGACGAAGCTCGCCAAAGTCGAGCCCGGGGCGTTATTGATGATCATCTTAGCGGTGTCCTTGAAGAGGATGTCGCGCATTTCCTGCGTATGCGCGAAGGCCGCATTCTTCTGGTCCTGCAGAGTCGGGGCCCGGATCGTGGCCGTGGGCGTCGGCATCGTGATCTGAGGGACCGGCCTGGGATCGGGCGCGCGGATCGTCGCGGTGGGCGTCGGCAGACCGATGGTCGGGGGATCGGGAGCCCGGATCACCGGTGGAGCCGGCGCCTGCGCCTGCTCGGGAGATATCCCAGGGGCCGCACGCGGGGTCGCCCTGGCCTTTTCGACGACGCCTTGGATATCGGAGCTCCGCAACCCGCCGCGCTTGGCCGCGGGATCCCCCGGAGAGGAATCGGTTCTCGGGGAGGAGCGCATCGCGGCGCCCGGCTCTCCAGACTGGGTCTTGGACGCAAGCAGGCTGGGATTCTTCCCGGAGTCTACCCTGTCCTGGTCGAGCTTCTGCTGCACCTTCTGAGGGTCCGCGCCCACGCCCTCGGTGGACCCTGGGACGTGGGCTCCAGGGACCGGGTCGCCCTTCGCTGCCTGCTGTTCGCGGAAGGCAGCCTCTTCGGCAAGCTGCTTCTTGAGCGTCTCGAAGGGGATTCCCGTCTCTTTGTGCAGCCTGTCCAGGACCCGGCCCATATCCTCCCCGGACACGGAATCGGAAGAGAGATCTTCGACCCCGAGATACTCTCTTGCGAAATCTTCCGCAGTACCCAGGATCTGGGCTTTCCCGCCCTTGTTCTGTATCCCCGTCTTGATGTCCTCAGCGCGCTTTTTCTGCTCCTCGCTGAGCGGCGGATCCTTCTGCTCATCGCCCTGGGCGGGCTTCGCCGGCTGCTCGCCGTCTTGCTGCGCCAAGCTTATGAGGGGCGTACCGGCGAGCGTGGCTATAATGAGTACGAGCCCCCCGAGCTTCGGCCCCATTCGTTCCTCCTACCCTAATTGTTGGCCCCACCGCACGATTCTGTCAAGGGACCCGGGCGGCTGCTCCGAATCGCTGGATCGTCGTGGATTTATATATGCAAATTGCGATATTACTGTGTAACTGGAGTAGTATCTCCCTGTCTCGGCCCAGAGACTGCTATACTCCCACCCATGGGAGAAAACCTCCCCATCCTGCCTTTCCGCGGCAAGATCCTCGAGGCGCTCCAGAGAGGCCGCCTCGTGCTCACGGCTCCCACGGGCAGCGGCAAATCCACCCAGGTGCCCAGGTTCCTCCTCGAGGAGCACGCCCGCTTCCCGGGCAAGACCCTGGTGCTCGAGCCCCGCCGCCTCGCCGCGCGCAGCCTCGCGTACCGGGTGGCCCATGAGACCCGCACCCGCCTGGGAGAGGAGGTCGGGTATCAGGTCCGGTTCGACAGCCGATGCGGGAAGAGGACTCGCGTGCTCTTCGAGACCTACGGGATCTTCGCGCAGCAGGCCCTGTCGGATCCCCGCCTGCCCGGCATCGGCACCGTGCTCCTGGACGAGTTCCACGAGCGGACCCTGGAGGCCGACTTCGCGCTCGCCTGGCTCAAGGCGCTCTCGGCTCAGCGCAAGGACCTGCGCGTCGCGGTCCTCTCCGCCACTCTCGACACCCCGGCGCTGCGCTCCTACCTGGAGGCCGAGCACGTGCATGCGCCGTCGAGACTCTTCCCGGTGGAGATACGCCGCCTCGCTCCCGTTCGCAGGGACGGCTGGGCCGACGCCGCGGCCCAGGCCCTGAAGGCCCTGCTCCAGGAGGATGCCGGCGGATCCGCCCTCGTGTTCATGCCCGGCATGCGGGAGATCCGCTGGACCCTGGAGCGGCTGGGGCCCTTCTGCCGGGAGCAGGGCCTGCTCCTCTGCCAGCTGCACGGCTCCATGGAGCTCTCGGCCCAGCAGAAGGTGCTCGAGCCCGGACCGCGGCGCGTCATCGTATCCACCAACGTGGCCGAGACCTCGCTCACCCTCCCGGACGTCACCATGGTCGTGGACAGCGGCATGCACCGCATCGCGGCCTATGACCCGGGCCGGGGCATCAACTCCCTGACCCTTTCGCGCATCAGCCTGAGCAACGCCAGGCAGCGGGCGGGCCGGGCCGGCCGCACCGCTCCAGGCCGCTGCGTACGGCTCTGGTCCGAGGCGGACGAGACCTCCATGCAGGAGAGCGTGCCCCCGGAGGTGCTCAGGCTCGAGCTCTCGCGCCTCTCCCTCATGGCGGCCTCCATGCCCCTGCCGGTCCGCTGGCTCACGGAGCCGGACCCGGAAGCTTGGTCCGCCGCAGGGGGGACCCTCGATAGGCTGGAGGCCCGCGGGAAGAACGGCCGGATCACGGCCAGAGGGAGGGCCCTGCTGGCCTATCCGACCTCGCCGAGGCTGGCCTCCGTGCTCGAGGAGGCGCGCCTCCTGGGCTCAAGAGCGTTCGACCGCGCCTGCGCCATGGTCGCCGCGCTGGAGAGCGACGCGCAAAGGAAGGCACCCGCGGACCTCTCGGAAGAATCCCTGGACCTGGACCCAGAGACGCGCAGGGTCTTCGAGCAGCTGCGCAGGCTGGGGGAGCCGACCGCCAAGCCGAAGGAGGGGGACCTCGCCGCAGTCTGGCTGAAAGCCTACGCGGACCGCCTCGGGACCAGGCAAGGGGGAGGGCCGGGCTACGCTTTTTCAGACGGCAGGAAGGCCGTGCTCGAGCAGGGCCCGCCCCTCGTCCTGGCGCTGGACGTGCGCCAGACCCTCGGCGGGGGACAGGCCAGGCACTCGAACATCTCCGCCTATCTGCCCTGCAGCGCCGAGACCGTGCAGCGCGTCTTCCCGGAGGAATGCGTCTGGAAGGACGTGAGCGAGCTCGACCCAGGGCAGCGCAGGGTCGTGCGGGAGCAGCGCCTGCTCTTCCGCGGACTGACCCTGGCTGTCCGGCAGGAGCGGCCGGACCGGTCCGCCGGCAGCCTCTGGGCGGAGAAGCTGGCATCAGGCGAGCTCAAGCTGCCCCGGGACGATGTCGTGGATCAGCTCGTGGCCCGCATCCGGGTGGCGCGCGTGCTCTACCCGGACTACGGGTTCCCGGCCATGGACGCGGACGACTGGCGTCTCGTCTACGAGGAGCTCTGCGAGGGCAAGCGCTCCTGGGACGAGATCGAGCGGGCCTCGCTCAAGTCGCATGTATGCCGCTACATCGGAGCCGGGCTCGCGGACTTCCTGGACAAGGCCCTGCCCGCGCGATTGAAGCTCAAGTCCGGCCGTTTCGGCAGGCTCACCTACGCCGAGGGCCGGCCTGCCGAGCTCTCCGCCCGCATCGGGGACTTCATCGGGATGAAGCCGAGGCTGGCGCTCTGCGAAGGCAGGCTGCCCGTCCTATTCGATATCCTCGCCCCGAACCACAGGACGGTGCAGAAGACCGAGGACCTCGGCGCATTCTGGAAGGGGAGCTACCTGGCGATCAAGAAGGAGCTGCAGAGGAAGTACCCGAAGCATCCGTGGCCGTAACCCCGGACCGGGCCTCAACACACATCCTTAGGATGCCCAGTCCCATGACCCATCCGGGCCATGGGAGGGGTTACAGTACTGTGTCCCTCAGGAAGATGTTGGACATGTGTGCCGGGCCATGGGAGGGGCTATGCCTTCTAAGGTAAAATCACTTCCGCTCCGGAAGTAATGGGGATAACTTTTCATTCATCGTGCCGATGGGCGGGTGACTGTGGGCGACCACAGTTCGTTCAAGGGCACGGACCGGCCGGTGATGAAGGACTCAGACTAACGTCCAGCAAGAGCCGACACAAACGCCTTACGCAGTTCCTCCGCTGAAGAGAACTGCTCCTCAGGCCTGGAGCTGAGCATCCTGTAGAGGATGTTCGCAGATGCGGCCGAACGCCCGGGCTTGCCCAGGATGGAATCCAGGCATTTGCCGAGCGCATAGATGTCGGACCGGACGCTCTTCCCCTGCCCCCGAACGAACTCGGACAGGACGGCCTCGGCCCCCCCATAGCGGATGCCGATGCACTCCGGGCACACGCAGCCGTGCACCACAGGCGGCTCGAAGCCGTGCTTCTCCTGGAGCTGCCTCGCCACGCTCGCGCCGATGAGGAGGACTTCCAGCTCGGTCCATCGCCTGCCGGCCGCAGATTCACAGGCCAGGGTCTTGGACGGCCGCTGGCCCAGGACCGCGCGCAGCTCCCGGACCGAGTTGATCATCGGGCTCTCGGCCACCTTCACCTCGTCCCGGAATATTCCCTCCAGGCTCGCGCCCTCCCGGCCGTCGAAGCAGCAGACCGCGTCCGCGCCGAACACCCCGGGCTTGGACCTCGGGCAGACCCGCACGTCGCCCAGGTCCTTTCGCATGAGCTCGAGCTGCCGGAGCGTGTAGGTGCCTCCTCCGGCCCGGAAGTAGAGGGGGGTCTCCCAGACTCGGACCATGAGGTCCTCGGGGATCCCCGCCGGGGACTCCTTGGCCACCCTGACGCAGAGCTGGCGCATCCAATCCGCCATGCGCGCGGTCCTGCGCACCAGGCGCTCCGCTTCCGACGCCCTGCCGGACAGCGGTGAGAAGAAGCGGATGAGCCGGCTCAGGGGGCCCGGCCCCGCGTCGAAGCCGAGCCTTACCGTACGTCCCCAGAGCCCGGCGAAGCCTCCCTCCATGGCCAGGCAGGCGGCCACAGGGAAGTCTCTTTCGAGCTCCTCGATCATGCCCTCGGCGAGGCGCAAGACCTCTTTGAGCGCGGCCGCCATGGCCTGGGCGTAGATCACATCCCTGGACACCCCGCTCTGGGACACGTTGAGCCTGAAGCGGGGATGGTCCACGACTCCCTCGACCTGGGGCACGGGGAAGGGATTATCCACCGTGCACGCGCGCACGCCGGACACGCTCAGGTCCAGCCTGCTGCCGAGCATAGGCGCCGGCGTGATGCTGAGGATGCCGAAGAGGCCGTCCTTATCGAACACGAGCCCGGGGAGACTCTCCGGGGCGCGCCGCGGCTCGAGCTTGCGGTCTCCCACCCATATCGGGATGCGGCACGCTCCGCACGACTCGGCCACCTGCCAGAGGTGCCCCTGGACTCCGGAGAAGCCGCCCCATGACACGCGGATGACGGTATCCGTGCCCGGATCCCTGCTGTGCTCGAACCGGTCCTCCGAGAGGGAGTCCACCCGGAGCTCGTGCCTTTCCGCTCCGTGCCCCGAGACCACGGAGATCGCCTTGGGCTTGAGCCTCAGGACCGCGAGCAGGCCCAGGGCCAGGTCCCTGCGCCTGGGGTCATGGCTGCCCTCGAAGAGGCAGCCGTAAGGGTCCTTGAGCTCGGTCGGGGCGAACGGGGTCCCGTCGAAGCTCATCTGGATCCCCTCGGGTATCGCGACCAGGCGGATGCCCGTGGCCCGGCTCTGCACCGCGCTGCGCACCCAGGGCAAGAGGTATAGGGTCGGATCGTGGAGCTGGAAGCGCATGAGCTTGTCCATGGCCCGGGCGCGGTCCACCCTGAGGCCGCCCGTCTCCACCAGGACCGCGGTCCCCTCCGCGGTGGTCTCCACGGTGCCGGGGGCCTTCTCCTCGGGGACCTCGGCCGGCTCTTCCACGTCGTAGGAAGCCACGCGGATGAGCTCGTCTACGAGGTAGTCGAGCTCTCCCTGGAACGCGGAAGCGCGGTAGCGCACGAACCCGCTCTGCGGGAAGGCCGGGTTGAAGTTCAGGAAGTAGGAGCAGGCGTAGCCTTCGGACCTGCTCAGGACTACGGTGACCGACGCCTCCGGCACGCAGTCGTGCGCCGCGTCGTCGAGCGTGATGCCCCAGGCCTTGCCCGCGTCCGTGATCTCCGCCTTCCCGGGCCTGCTCCAAGCCCAAGGGATGCCGAGCACCCGCTGGTGCGCGTCGTCTCCCCAGGCCTTCATGGGGCCGGAGCCGCCGATGCCGCGCTCGCCCTGGTAGAAGAAGGGGATGTCGCCGATCCAGACCACGCGTCCGCCCGAGTCCATGAACCTGCGCAGGGTGCAGGACGAGGAAGGGGACTCGGCCACCGTGTCCGGGGCGATGCCGTGCGCCATGACGCAGACCGCGCCGGCCGCTCCGGCCTCGATGCCGGCCAGCATCCACTCGCGCAGGCGCCGCGCGTCCATGACCTCGTAGCCTCCCCGCTGGCGCAGGGCCTTGGCCAGTACGTCGTGGTCCTCCACCATGGAGGAGGGGTAGCGGGGGTCGTAGAAGACGGCCATGACCGCGGATGCGGTCATGGCACTGCGTCCCTCAGGAAGGCGTCGGACGCATGTGCTTCGCCGAGGTCCGGCATGGCCCTCAGCGAGGGGCCAGGGGAGGCTCTTCCGTGTGCGTGCCCAGCCAGTCGAGCCACTTGCGGAAGCTCTCGAGCCTGTCGTTGGCCTTGAGGAGCTTTTCCACGCCTTCCTTGGCGCGCTCGCGGGAGTAGCCTTTGCCGGGCGTGCACGGCAGGGTCCAGGGCAGCCAGAGCTCCCTGGCGAAGCGGCGGCTGGCGCGCAGGCAGCTCAAGCCGAGCTGCTTGGAGAGGAATTCGGCGATCTCGACCTCGTCGGCCATGTCGTCCTCGGCCTGGAGGATGAGGCGTATGTCCTCATAGCCGAAGAAGAGGAAGGGCTCTCCGCCGAGCGCGGCGGGGTCTTTGAGAGCGGTCTTGATCTGGGCGTAGTCCTCGCGCATCTTGGCGCGCCAGTGCTCCTCCTGCGCCTTGTAGGACTCGGGGAAGATGAAGGCGGCGAGCTCGGCCTTGAGGTCCATGTAGACGACAGGGGCCTCGGGGTAGAAGGCGGCGCCGCAGTCCTGGCAGATGATGAGGTTGAGCTCGCCGGCCTTGAGCAGGTCGCGCAGCTCCGGCTCTTTGTCCCCGCGCACGAGGCTGATGACCTCGACCTCGGAGCTCTGGCACCCGTTGGGGCACTTGGCTTCGACGGCGCCCTTGATAGGCATCTTAGGTAGAATACCTAAGATGGTGGTGCTCTTCAATAAGCCGTACGGCGTGGTGACGCAGTTCACCGCGCTTGCGGGGCATAAGACCTTGGCCTGCTTCGGGCTTCCCGCGGGAGTGTATCCTGCGGGCCGGCTGGACGCGGACAGCGAGGGGCTGCTGGTGCTGACCGATGACGGGGCCTTGCAGCACCGATTGAGCGACCCGCGCTTCGAGCATCCGAAGACTTATTGGGCGCAGGTGGAGGGGGAGGTCTCTGAAGAGGCTTTGTCGCGCCTGTCTAAGGGCGTGAAGCTCAAAGACGGGATGACTCGGCCGTGCCGGGCGCGGGTCATCGAGGCTCCCCGCGTCGGTCCCCGCACCCCTCCCATCCGCTTCCGCAAGACGGTGCCGACGGCCTGGCTGGAGCTGGTGCTGACCGAGGGGAGGAACCGGCAGGTGCGCCGGATGACGGCCGCGGTGGGGCTGCCGACCTTGCGCCTGGTGCGGGTGCGGGTGGGGGAGTGGGATCTGAAGGGGCTCGCGCCGGGGGAGTGGAGGGAGGCCTCTTCCTAAAACGTCAGACTTGAAGTCACAATCTGACCACCTTTTGAGGGAACTTTTTCGGCCCCTCAGTCGTAATATTATGGGGGGGTCAATCGCGCATGGATAGTGTGTCCGGACACACCCTGTTGCAGATCGCCCAGGCCCTACGACAGCCGGCCCTTGCGCTGCGATCCCTCAGCGACGAATCGCTTCTCGCCCGCCTGGATGAACTTGTCCGACAAGAACGGGAAAGTTCGGCGGACATCGTAGAACATTTGATGGAAATCGAGCGCCGGGAAACGGCGCTCGATCTCGGCTACTCCTCGCTCTTCGAGTATTGCGTCAAAAAACTGGGCTACTCGGAAGCCTCAGCCTTCCTGAGGATCCGCGCCGCCAGAGCCTGCGCGCGATTCCCGGATATCCTTGCGCGATTGCGCTCGGGGAGCATCCATCTCGACGCCATCGCCCGCCTTTACCCCCATCTGACCAGCAACAACAGCAAGAAACTGCTCGACAGGGCAGCCGGAGCCACCAAACGGGACGTGATGGCGTTGGTCGCGACGCTGCAGACTGAGCCTGTGCCCATGAAAGACTTGATAGTCGCCGTGCCGCCACCGGGCCCCGGGCCCGCCATGTCGGAGGGGCCCCGGCTCGCCGCGTCGGAGGGGCCTCAGCCTACCGCCTCGTCGGACGCACGGGCCGCGGCCTCGCCCACCGAGCCGGCGCATGCGCCGGAGATCATCCCTCCTCCGCTCCATCGTTTCCACTTCACCGGCGACGACGAGCTCTTTTCGATGATCACGCGGTTACGGGGGCTGCTCAAGCACAAGCACCCTGGCGGGCGGTTGGAAGACATCTTCAAGGAGGCCGCGCGGATACTCCTTGAGGTCATGGAGCGCAAGCTCCAGCCGGGCAAAGCCCAGACGAGGCGATCCCGAGCGGGAACGGCCCCCGAGGGGCGCCGCAACGGCAGCCGGTCTGTCCCGCGTGCGGTCAAACGCGCGGTATGGGCCCGCGACGGCGGACGCTGCGCTTATGTGGCGCCCGATGGCCGCCGCTGTGAAAGCCGTGATGCGCTGGAGTACGACCACATCGTGCCCTGGGCCGACGGCGGGCGCTCTGACACGGCCGACAATATCAGGCTCTTATGCCGGGCGCATAATCAGCGTCTAGGTCGCAGGCGTTTCGGGCCGCGCACGCGCGGCCGTCGTGCCTAGGGCGCCCCGACGCGAAAGAGTGATCCTCCGCCGGCACGAGGCCGGCGGCATCTTATGCTGGAACGACAGCCCCTACGACCCAGACGCCCGGCCACGACACCGGGTTTGAAGCCGACACGCAGTGCAACAGAGTGTGTCCGGACACAGCATCTCGCGGGTGTGGCGTCTCCTCCGCGCCCCTCGGCTTGCGGTATCCGGCAGAGGAATCATGGGATGGTCGTCGAGATAATTAGGGGCCGTTCAGGCAGGATTTCTTCGCAGCCTATCAGATGCCCTTCTCCATCGAATGACGAATCGACCCGCCATTGCCGACCTGCAAACGCACTCGCACCGCATAGAATCCCGAGGCTACGTAGCCCTCATGCCCAACGAAATCTTTCCCATCATCGAACTTGCCGTTGATCCGGAAGCTGGCATCTCCATGGATCGTAAAGGTCTGAGAAGTCTCCCCACCTGGAGGAATATTCTTGAACGTAAGCGTTTCGTCGCCTGTTTGTACGGTCAGTACGACAATCCCCTGGCTTGAAGTATTGACGACTGTGATGACATGATGGTGCGCGCAGACCCAGGCAGCAGCGAAAGCGGCCAAAAAGGCGGCCCGAGGATTTTAAGAAGCCGCCCGATGTCCATTCCCCGCCTCCCGCATGGCCCTGAGCCCCTCGGCCACGCTCCTAGGATTGAACCCCAAGAACGCCCACAACTTCGACCCGTCCAACGAACAATCCGCCGGCCGCGGAGCGAACCCGGGCACATCCGCCATATGCACCGGCTCCACGAGCCCCGCGTCCAGTCCGAACTCCTCGCAGAGCAAGATGCCGAACCGGAACCGGCTGATCCGCTCCGGGCCAGCCGAGTGGAACACGTCGGCACAGGGCTTCTCCGCCAGCCGCGCGATCATCTCAGCCGCATCCTCCAGGAACAAAGCGGAACGGAACTGGTCCTGGAACAACTTCACCCTCTTGCCCGCGCGCAGGTCCTGATACAACTTATCCACGAACGCTCCAGGGGGCTTCTTCCACCCGTAGCCCAAGGAAAGCCTAAGCACGGCCGTGCGCGGACACAGGTCCCGGCACAGACCCTCGGCCTCCGCCTTCGTGCGCGCGTACACGCTCAAAGGGCTGGGAGTCGCGTCCTCCCGGTAGGGGGGAAAATCCCCGCTGAACACCAGATCCGTGGAAATATAAAACAGCCAAGCCCCTCTCTCGGCGGCCGCCCGCGCCACGGCGCGAGTCCCCTCCACGTTCACGGCCCGGGCCAGGTCCGGGTCCCTCTCGCACGCGTCCGGATTGGCCAGGGCCCCGGCATGGATGACGAGATCCGGTTTATACTCGGACACGGCCGCGCGCACAGCCTCGGGGTCGCGAAGGTCGAGCCTCTGCTGACGGCACCCGGGCAAAAGCCCATCGGACTCGAGGAAAGTCCCCAGGACCTCGTGGGAAGACCAGAGGCGAGCGGCCACGTAGCGTCCCACGTAGCCGCTCGCCCCCGTGAGCAGGATGCGCACTATTTGCTGTTCGCCCCGACCTTCTCCTCGGCCTTGTGCTTCCGGGGCTCCTCGGCCAGGAACGGATACGGGAAGTCCGTGGGGGGGACAAGGGTCTCCTTGATGGACAAAGGAGACACCCACCGGATCAGGTTCCACAGGCTGCCTGCCTTGTCGTTGGTGCCCGAGGCGCGCGCGCCGCCGAAGGGCTGCTGCCCCACGACCGCTCCGGTCGGCTTGTCGTTGATGTAGAAGTTCCCGGCCGCGTTCACCAGGGTCTCGGCCGCCTCGGCCACGGCCTTGCGGTCCAGGGCCATGATCGAGCCGGTCAGGGCGTACGTCCCGGTCCGGTCGCAGACCTTCAGCGTCTCGGAGTACTTCTTGTCCGGGTAGGTGTAGAGCGTGAGCACGGGCCCGAAGATCTCCTCGCGCATGGTCTTATAGTCCGGCTTGGTGGTCTTGATGACCGTGGGCTCGATGAACCAGCCCTTCTCGTCGGAGTGCTTGCCGCCGAACACGACCTTGGCCCCGTCCTTCTGCTTGACCCCGTCGATGTACGCGGTGATGCTCTTGTACGCGGCCTCGTCGATGACCGCGTTCACGAAGTTGGAGAAGTCCTCGACGCCGCCCATCTTGACGCGGCCGAGCTGGTCCTCCATCCTCTTCTTGAGCTCCGGCCACATGGACTCCGGGATGTAGGCGCGCGACGCGGCCGAGCACTTCTGACCCTGGTACTCGAAGGCTCCGCGGACCAGAGCGGTCGCGACCACGTCCACGTCGGCGGAGGCGTGCGCGAACACGAAGTCCTTTCCGCCGGTCTCCCCCACGATGCGCGGATAGCCCCGGTAGCGGCTGATGTTGGCGCCGACCCGGCCCCACATCCAGTGGAAGACCGGCGTCGAGCCCGTGAAGTGGCAGCCCATGAAGTCGGGGTGGTCGAAGACCGCCTCGCTGATCTCGGAGGACGGGCCGTTGATCAGATTGATGACCCCGTCCGGCAGTCCGGCTTCCTTCAGGAGCTTCATGATGAAGGTGGCCGTGAACATGGTGTTGCGGGCGGGCTTCCAGAGCACCACGTTGCCCATGAGGGCCGGGGAGGTGGGGAGATTCCCGCCGATGGAGGTGAAGTTGAACGGAGTCACCGCGAAGATGAAGCCCTCCAGGGGCCGGTAGTCGGAGCGGTTCCACTGCCCGCGGGGGGAGTAGGGCTGGACGTCGTAGATCTGCTCCGCGAACTTGGGGTTGAAGCGCCAGAAGTCGATGAGCTCGGCCGCGGAGTCGATCTCGGCCTGGAAAGCGTTCTTCGACTGGCAGAGCATGGTGGCGGCGTTGAGCACCTGGCGGTAGGGGCCGGCCAGCAGATCGGCCGCGCGCAGGAAGATGGCCGCCCTCTCGTGGAACGGGGTCGCGGCCCATTCCTTCCGGGCCTTGAGGGCCGCGGCGACCGCGTCCTTGACGGTGCGCTTGTCCCCGTTATGGAAGCGGCCGAGGAGCTTGGAGTGGTCGTGCGGAGCCCGGTTCTCGCCCAACTTGCCGGTGCGCACTTCCTTGCCGCCGATGATAAGCGGCAGGTCCAAGGTCTTGGAACCCAACTCCTTGAGCTTGGCTTTCAGCTGCTCGCGCTCCGGCGAACCCGGAGCGTAGTTCAAGACCGGCTCGTTGACCGGCTGCGGCACTCGGAAGATCCCGTTGGACATATTGTCCCTCCTCGATAAACCTTATAGGGATATTTAGCAACACTTCCGCCATCGAGGGCCAGCCCTCAAATAGGTATAATCCGGAGCGATGAAGACCTTGGAATTCGACTACAAGTTCATCCCGGACTCCGGCCGCTCGCGCGGATTCCACGTCAAGTTCGAGCTGCCCGCGCTGTCTTTGCAGCTCGAGCCCAGACGCCAGTATCCTGACTGGGTGCGCCTGGGCAGCAACCGATGCCCGAACTGTCCGCTGAAGGAATCCAAGAATCCCCACTGCCCCGCCGCCAAGGGCCTGCTCGAGGTGGTCGACTTCTTCAAGGACGCCAACTCCAGCGAGATCGTGGACATCGAGATCCGCACCGAGGAGCGGACCTATCACAAGCGCGGCCCCCTGTCCGTGGGGGTCAGCTCGCTGGTGGGGCTGTGCATGCCGACGAGCGGCTGTCCCATCCTGGACAAGCTGCGGCCCATGGTATTCACCCATCTGCCGTTCGCGACCCTGGAGCAGAACCTGCACCGCCAGCTCGCCAACTACATGCTCGCGCAGTACTTCCGCTCCAAGCGCGGACTCAAGCCGGACTGGAAGATGGAGGGGCTGGCGTCCTTGGCCGAGGACATCCGGCTCGTGAACCGGAGTTTCTGCGAGCGCCTCTACGCGGTCTGCAGCAACGACGCCACGCTCAACGCCCTGGTGCACCTGGACTGCTTCGCGGACAACGCCTCCTTCACGCTCAAGAGGCGGGGCTTGGCCCACATCGAGCCCTGCTTCAGCGCCTACTTCGAGGAGGATGCTTCCTTGGAGAGGAGCAGTTCCAAGTAGGAGCGCCGCTCCGAGTCCTTGAGCCCCCATTTCCCGGCCAGATCGAGGATCGTGTTGCGCGCGGTCTCCAGCTGCGATTCCGGGACCTTGATCTCGAGCTCCGCGAAGCGCCCCAGTTCCTGCACCGTGTCGAGGCATACGGTCACCGGGAGGCCCCCGGACTCGAGCCGAAAGGCCTTGCGGGTCTTGCGCACCACTCCCGCCGGCTTGTAGCCCAGGCGCAGAAGCAGACGCGCGAAGTTCTCGGCCGGCTCCTCGCCGGAGGCCAGGGCCACGTCGATCTCGGCGCGGGTCTTGGTCTTCGCGTCCACCTTGGGGCCCTTGTAGGTGACCAGGCTGGCTTCCCCGGTGCAGCGCATGCGCAGGGCCTCGTCCGTCTTGGAGAAGTCGCGGTCCGGGGCGTTGAAGTAGGTGTCCTCCTCATCGTGCTCGGGCTCGCTTTCCTCGGCTCGAGCCTGCTTGAGCCGCTCCTCCAAGACGGCGAAATCGGGGGCGGTGAACTTTATCTCGACCTCCAGCATGGCGGCCTCCTCAATGCTTGTACCACTGGACTCCGTCCGGAGCCGGATGCGTGCAGTCGATGAGCACGGTGCCCGCGACCGGCGAGACCGGATCGCTCACGTAAAGCCACCCTCCGGTATCCGCGACCTGGGAGTCCAGATCCTCCTGGTCCCGGACAGGGTTCAGGAGCCGGACGGAAGCGGTGCGGCTGTGGCCGCCGACCTCGATGGCGGGGATCGACCTCAGGTACTTCCCGTTCTCGACGAGCTGCGCGAGGTCCTTGGGGAAGAGGCCGTCGCTCTCTCTGAAGTAGAGCAGGACGGCGGACCGGAGGGATGCGAGTCCGACATCGGCCGATCCCTCCTCCGGCTCCGGCGCGGGCTGCGGCTCGGGAGCGGCGGTCCGGGGCTCGGTCCGGAAGAGCGTCCGCAGCTTCTTGTCCAGCCGCCGAAGGGTCGCGACAGCCTGTCTCTGCTCCGCCGCATCCGCCTCCGCGATCCCGCTCGAGAGCACGGAGAGGCTCTGCGCGATGCCGGACACCGAGGCGGCGATCCCCTGAGGGTCCACCAAGGACTTGAGCTCCCGGTCCATCTCCTTGAGCGTCGGCCCCGCGTCGGACTTCAGCTTGGCTCCCTCCCTCAGAGTGCCGGTCAGAAGGTCGAGGGTCTCCCGCATGCTCTCCACGATCGCCAAGGCCTCCTCTCCGGGGTCCGGAGGCGCCGCGGCCTTGCGGGGCGTCTCCCCGAACGGCTCGACTGCCGGAGACTCCGAGTCCGCCGGCATGACCAGGGTCTCGGAATCCGGGGCCTTGGACGAGGGGGGGGCAAGTTCGCCCTCCGGGGGCATGATGAGGGTCTCCTGGCTCCCCTTCGCGGACGGAGCCTCGCGGTCGGCCGGCATGACCAGGGTCTGCTCGGATTCCTTGACAGTGTCCGTACTGCTCCAGGCCGGCTGGATCAGGGAGATGAGGACGAGAGAAGAGAAAACCATGCTCGGGCTCCTGTACGTTTCGAGCGTACTAAATTACAGGCCTGGCAACCCAGGTCATTGACCCGGATCAATGGGGCGCCTTGACCGAGGTCAGCGACGGCACGGCAGGGGGAGCGCTACACTTTCCGTAAGGACACAACGACATGAACTTCCTCGCTCTTCTCCTCGCATCCTGGGCGCAGGCCCAGACCCTGCAGACCTCTTTGCCGAATCCGGCCGCGGCGACACCGATCCCGGGGACGAACCTGCCCGGGGTGGTGATCCCGCGCCTGCCCATCCCCATCGAGACCCCGACCTGGCCGACGCAACCCATCCGGCTGCCGAGCGTGCTCCCCACGGCGGACAACGTACCGGTGAGCCTGCCCGGAGCCGCGACACCGGTGTACCCCGCCGGGATCCCCAAGCCCGTGGGACAGGCGGTCAGGGTCTACCCCTCCGCGGCAGCGGTCCCAGTGCGCAAGGCCGTCCTCCATGTCCGCGAGACCCTCAGGATGGCGAGAGAAGAGAAGCCCTCCGCCGCCATGCTGCACGCGGCCTTCGACGGGGTGGAGCCTCCCCAGAGCAACGACGTGGTGGACGCCCAGCCCTCCGAGGAGGACAACGGCGGGTCGCAGACTCCGCCCTGGGTCACCCGCGGGCGGCAGCCCACGCTCCCCGAATGGGACTTGGAGCGGGAAATAGGCCTGCGGCCGTAACAAGTAGTTAACAAACCCGCAACACCCCCTTAACCCCCGTAAGCCATAGTATTAGCGGGAGTTATGGAGATCCTTCACACCACGCCGAGCCAGAGACAGGGCAAACCGGAGAATGCGCCGGCCCCTGTCCCGTCCCAGCCGGAGGACCCGGATCGGAAGCTCGCCTCGTACATGACCCATGAGCTCCGGGCGCCGCTCACCTCCATCCGCTCGGCTTTGGGCATACTCCTCATGCAGATCGGAGAGCGCCTGAACCCGGAGGAGCGCCAGATCCTGCACATGGCGGTCCGCAACTCCGAGCGCCTCGACTCCCTGATCAACGACATCATGGATTTCTCCAAGATCCGCGCGGGCAAGCTGACCCTGGATGCCGCACCGGTGGACCCCCGGGAACTCATCCAGGAAGCCATCGAGAGCCTGCGTTCCTGGGCCACGGCCAAGGGAGTGAGGGTGGTCCGCGTCGAGACGGACGAGCCGGCCCCGATGGTCTGCGCGGACCGCAAGCGCACCGTGCAGGTCCTCATCAACCTGCTCTCCAACGCCATCAAGTTCACGCCCGCCGGCGGCAAGGTCGAGGTCTCGGCCGTGCTCGGCCGCTTCGACCATACCGGCGCGGTGATGTTCAAGGTCAAGGACACGGGCCCCGGCATCCCGGGAGCGGATCTCGAGCGGGTCTTCCGCAGCTTCGAGCAATCCGCGCTGGGGCAGAAGACCTCTTCGGGCACCGGGCTCGGGCTGACCCTGGCCAAGGCCATGGTGGAGCTGCAGGGCGGCAGGATCTGGGCCGAGAGCTGGCGCGGGCTGGGCGCCACGTTCCTCTTCACCCTCCCCATCTACACGGGAGAGACGCAGCCGGTGAAGCTCTACCCGGAGCCGGTGCACTACCACGGGCTGCTGACGGCGCTCTACAAGCGGCTCAACTCGGTGGTGGCGGCGCTCTTCGCCTGACCCAGCGCACGGAGCACTTCGTCCTCGATCTCCCCGACGGTCTCCTCCGAGTGCGAGAGCTTGAACTGCTGCCACAGTCGGGCGGCGTGCTCGGACTCGCGCTTCTTCCGGACCAGCTTGCGTATGCGCAGCAGGAGCCTGCGGCCGGCCAGCTGCGCCTTCACCTCGAGGGCCGGCCCGGGTCCGCTCTCCCTCTCGATCTGGGAGAGCACGTCCTGGGCGGGCCGGAACAGGCCCTTCTCGACAAGGATCTGCGCCCGCCGCAGCTTCCCTGCGTCGAGCGGCTTGGCATAGCCGCCGGGGTCTGTCCGGGCCTCGGGAGGCCGCAGCCGGAAGCGGTCGTCCGCGCCGCGCTCAAAGACCTTCAGATCATCGCCCCCGAAGACCCAGACGCGCTCCAAAGCCACGGTGCGCGTCCTGGCGGCGAAGGAATCGAGGGTGCGGAGCACGGTGTCCACCGGGACGCTCGACTCGCCGCGCATGTCCACGGCCACATCCCCGCCGCCTGTGATGAGGTGCCTGTGGTTGAAAGCGTCCACCTGCCGGTTGGCCTTCTCCACCAGCCGCTCCATGGACCCGTCCTTGAACACGCTCTTGATCTCGGTCACGACCCCGTTGACGATGAGGTCCGGGGTCTTGCCCTCCTCGCGGACCAGGACCTGCACGTCGCGGGACCGCCGGATGATCTTGCGGATGAGGTCGAGTTCGTGGGACTGGAGCTCCGGGATGTGGTCGAGCCACGCGGGCTCGCGGCTCAAGTCCAAGCCCACGAACCTCTCCCCCAGGGGATCGCGGTAGGTGAGCACCGTGAGCTCGCCGTGCTTCCGGACGGCCTGTCTGAGCATGGCGATGAGGTTCTGCGAGTTCGAGTTGAGCGGGATGAGGCGCCCCACGTCCGCGGGAGTCCGGATGAGGTCCACGGAGACGCTGACGATGCCTGAGGGACGCTTGGGAAAAGCCGCGCCGTCCGCAGCGGTCGGTCCGTCGAAGGTCCTGCGCAGGCCGGCAGGGACGTTCGCGACCGGGATCCCGCGCACCTCCGGGATATCCCGGGCATCCCTGGACACGGGCCGCGCAGCGGCGGTCTCCAGCGCAGCCCTAGGCGAAGCCTGGATGACCGGCGAGACCGTAGGGACGACTGATGTCGGAAGAGGAAGGGGATTCGGACCTAGCGAAAGCTGGAGAGGGTCCCCGCCCCGCAGGCCCGGAGCCGCCAGCCCGGCACCGACGACCCCAAGGGCGGCGCCCGCCCCCGCCGGAACGGCCTGTACCCTGACCTGGACGCCGCCGGCCAGGGAAACGACGGGGGTGAGAAATGCCAGCAGGATCGTCAGAGAGCGGGACCGCATGAGCCAGAGTCTAACTCCGCAGGCGCTCCCCCGTGCGTGCCATGTGGGCAGAAAACCGATGGAATACGGCCCAGTACGGCCTGGGTCGAAGTTCCTACGAGGGAGGGGGATTGTCTATAATATGCGCCGTGTTCAAGCAGCTTCTGGCCCGCGTCCTCGGCCGCGCGTCCGCGCGCGCGTGGTTCAAGCGTTCCATCCTCTATCTCAGCGTCTTCCTTATCCTGTGGGCCGGGATAGCCCTCTATCGAAGACTCAAGTGGGAAGCGGAGGTCTACGATGAGGAGCCTTCGGGCGCCGCGGTGTTCCAAGGCCAGCTCCGCGACGACACCCTGGAGGAGGACCTCGAGTCCGGAGGCACGTCGCAAGACGAGCTGGACGGCATGCTGTCGGCGCTGCGCAAAGCCGGCGCACTCAAAGGGGCGCTCAAGGGAGACTCCTACCGCATCGAGTACTCCCCGGACGGGGAATTCCGGCATCTGACGGTCACACACGGCTTGAAGCAGATCGTGCTCACGCAGGAGGGGGACTCCTACCGGGTCCGCCAGATGAAGGTCCCGATAGAACGGGTTGACCACGTGGTCCGCGGCGAACTGGGCGACAGCTTGTGGCTCTCCATGTCCGGGCAGGGACTGCCGGCGGAGGTCATCGCCGAGTACGCCGACATCTTCCAGTGGACCGTGGATTTCCTGACTGAACCGCGCAAACGCGACCCCTACGCGGTGATCTACGAGGAGCAGCGCTCCCCGGACGGCAGGGTCTGGGGCCGCGAGATCCGCGGCGCCCTCTACGACGGGAAGATGACCGGCCGGCAGCTCGCCGTGCTCTTCGAGGGGGACTACTACGACGCGGACGGGCACACCCTGCGCCGCATGTTCCTGCGCGCCCCGCTCAACTATCGCCGCATCTCCTCGAGGTTCTCCAGCAGGCGACGCCACCCCATCCTGCGCATCGTCCGGCCGCACTACGGCATCGATTACGCCGCTCCGCGGGGGACGCCCGTAGTGAGCGTGGCCGGCGGCCGGGTCTCCTACGCGGGCTATCGCGGCGGATTCGGCAAGACCGTGGAGATCCATCACGACTCCGCGTACAAAACGCTCTACGGCCATCTCTCGCGCTACGGGCCCGGCATCCGTTCCGGCAGCCGCGTGCGTCAGGGGCAGGTCATCGGCTATGTGGGCTCCACCGGGCTCGCGACAGGCCCTCACCTGGACTTCCGCATCGCCAAGTCCGGGAAGTGGTTCGATTTCCTCAAACTCAGGCTGCCCAAGGCGAGCGCGGTGCCCAAGTCCAAGCGGCAGGCCTTCTTCGCCGTGCGCGACAAGCTCCTGGCGTCCCTCGCGAGCGAGGCCGAGTGATCCGGCTGGCCTGCCTGCTGTGCGCCCTGCCGGCCGGCGCGGCGCTCGGGCAGGAGACCCTCTACCGGCAGGCAGGCCGCATGCTCCTGGTCGGGACGCGCGGCGACGCGGTCCGGCCCGGGGAAGACCTGGAACGCCTGGTCTGCGGCATCAAGGTCGGGGGCATACTCCTCTTCGACACGGAGGGCGACCACGCCCGGACCCCCCGCAACATCCGCTCCAAGCAGCAGCTCAAGAGATTGACCGCGGACCTGCAGTCTTTGGCCCGGCGGTGCGGGGACTGGCCGCTCCTCATCGCGGCGGACGTGGAGGGAGGCTCGGTGAACCGCATGGCTCCGGTGGAAGGCTTGGCCGAGCTTGAGAGCGCCGCCTCCCTGGGCAAAAAAAATCCGACCGAGACGTTCCGCCAGGCCGAGCTCATCGGGGAGGCCATGGCCGAGACCGGGGTGAACTGGGACCTGGCGCCGGTGGTGGACGTGTCGCTGAACCCCCGCAATCCCGTCATCTCCATGCAGAGCCGCTCCTTCTCACAGGACCACGGAGCCGTGGCGAAGCACGCGGAGGCGTTCATACGCGGGCTCCGCAAGAACGGCGTCCTCAACTGCCTGAAGCATTTCCCCGGGCACGGCTCCAGCGTCCAGGACTCGCACCGCGGGGCGGTCGACGTCTCGAAGACGGCGGACCTCCTGCTGGAGCTCTGGCCGTTCAAGGAGCTCCTGCGCCACGGCCTGGCGGACTGCGTCATGACCGCCCACGTCGTGCACAGCGACATCGACCCGGCGCGCATGGCCACGGTGTCCCCCGCCGCGGTCTCGGGGTTCCTGCGACAGAGCCTCGGATACGACGGGCTCGTCCTTTCCGACGACCTGCAGATGGCGGCCCTGCGCGAGAAGTACACCCTGGAGGAATCCGCCGTGGCCGCGGTCCGCGCCGGGGTGGACATGCTCACCCTGGCCAACAGCGTGGGAGACTACGACACGGCGGCGGCCATGCGCGTGCACCGCGCCCTGCTCGACGCGGTACGAGAAGGTCGAGTACGACCTTCTCGCGTGAAAGAGGCCAGCAGGCGCATCCTGGCCTTGAAGGCCAAGCTCCGCGAGGAGGCCGTCCCATGACACTGGCCCAAGCTGCGGCCCTCGGCCTCATCCAGGGCCTGACCGAGATTTTCCCCATCTCCAGCTCGGCTCACCTGGCCCTGGCGCCCCGCATCTTCGGCTGGCAGGATCAGGGGCTGGCGTACGACGTGGCCCTGCATTGGGGCACGCTCTTCGCATTGCTCGCCTGCTTCGGCCGCGACCTCTGGACTTTGGCCGCGAAGGAGCGGCGCCTGTTCTGGGGACTCGCGATCGGCACCGTGCCGGCCGGGCTCTCGGGGCTGTTCCTCGACGACTACGTGGAGACCGTGTTCCGGGACCCGCAAGTCATCGCCGTCCCCCTCATCGCGTTCGGGATCCTGCTGGCCGCGGCCGAACGCTGGGGCAAGCAGGAGTCCCGCCTGGAGGGCATGGGCCTGACCGCCTGCCTGTGGATCGGCCTGGCACAGGCCCTGGCCGTGGTCCCCGGGGTCTCGCGCTCGGGAGTGACCATCACGGCCGCCCTGCTCCTGGGCTTGAAGCGCCCCGACTCGGCCAAGTTCTCGTTTTTGCTCTCGATCCCCATCGTCTTCGGGGCCGGAGTCCTCAAGTTCAAGGACCTCCCGGCTGCGGAGCTGGGCCCGGCGTTCTGGGTGGGGATGGCGGCCGCGGGCTTGAGCGGATACGCCGCGATCCGCTTCCTTATGAGATTCGTACAGAACCGGACCCTGTACGTCTTCGCCGGCTATCGCGTCGCGGTCGGGCTGGCGGCGCTGCTCCTGCCCTAGCCTAAGTCAGCGCCTTGACCGCGGAAAGGAACTCCTCCGTTGTGAACGGCTTCTTGAGGTAGCGATCGGCCCCGACGTTTAAAGCCAAGCGGACGTCGTGGTCGTACCGCTTGGCCGATACCACCAGGATGCGCACGCTCTTGCCCAGCGGCCCGCTGCGCAGGCGCTGGCACACGTCGAAGCCGTGCACCTCGGGGAGCATGAGGTCCACGACGACCAGGTCGGGCCGCAGGGCCTCGGCCTTGGCCAGGCCGTCGGCCCCGGAATGGGAGATGGCGACCTCGAAACCCACCTCCGTCAGGACATCCGCCATATGATCGGCCAAGTCCTCGTAGTCCTCGATGACCAGAGCCTTTTTCTTGTCCATGGGTCAGGCGCACCCAAGATACCATTTTTTTCGTATGCTCTGGCCCATGGCAGGCTCACTGGCGAAGATCGTGGCGGTCTGCGACCGCATCCTGCGTACCCGGAGCGCCAAGGACTACGAAGGCGCGCTCAACGGGCTGCAGGCGCAGAACAGCGGGAGGGTCCGCCGCATCGCCGCCGCCGTGGACGCCAACCCCGCGGCCGTGGAGCGGGCTGTCGCCTGCGGGGCGGACCTGCTCCTCGTGCACCACGGGCTCTTCTGGGGCGGGCCGTCCCCATGGACCGGAGCCCGCTACCGCATGATGAAGCTCCTGTTCGAGCATGACATCGCGGTCTACAGCTCTCATCTGCCCTTGGACTCGCACCCGAAGCTCGGCAACAACGCCCTGCTCTGCGCCGCGCTCGGGCTCAAAGGACTCAAGCCGTTCTTCCAGGACCACGGCTCCTTCTGGGGCTTGCGCTCCTCCACGCGCGTCCCTCTCCGGGAACTGGCGCGACGTCTGCGCAAGGCGATCGGGAAAGAGCCGGTCGTCCTCCCGTTCGGACCCGAGGTCTGCCGCAGCATCGGGGTATGCTCCGGCGGGAGCGGCGGCCGTCTGCGCGAGGCCGCGGCAGAGGGAGTGGACACGCTGGTCGCCGGGGAAGGCCCGCACTGGACGTACTCCCTGGCCCAGGAGCTGGGAGTCAACGTCCTCTACGGAGGCCACTACGCCACCGAGACCCTCGGGGTCAAAGCCCTGGCCGCCGCGCTCTCCAGGGAGTTCCGCCTGCCTTGGGAGTTTTTGGACCAGCCGTCGGGATTATAAGGGACTCCCCTTAAAGTAATAGCCGTTGTTGGAAAAGCTCCCACTTGCTACGCAAGTGGGAGCACGAGCGCCCCCGCGGGGCGCTCGTTCCGTTGGGGGCAGTTCTTTTTAAGCCCTTTCTTTTATAATCTCCGCGACCGCTCCCGCGTCGATATCCCCGTTCTCGCCCACCTTCATGCCGCGTTCGACGAAGCGTGAGCGGAGCTTGCCGGCAGCCTCCTGCGCATCCACGCCGTAATCCTTCAAGCGCGTGGCCACGCCGATGGAGCGGAAAAAATCCTCGGTCCGCTGGATGGCGGTCTCGGCGTCCGCGACCCCGAAGACCCGCCTGCCGTACTGCTCGAGTTTGGCGCGCTTGCTCTCGAGGGTGCGGCGCCACAGTCCGGGCAGGACCACGGCCAAAGACTGCGCGTGGTCGAGCCCGTAGAACGCGGTGAGCTCGTGCCCGATCATGTGCGTGGCCCAATCCTGAGGCACGCCGCAACCGATGAGGGTGTTCAGACCCAGGGTCGCGCACCACATGAGCGAGGCGCGCGCGTCGTAGTCGTCAGGCTTTTCCAGCGTCTTGGGCCCCACCTCCAGCAGGGTCTGCAGGATGGACTCGGCGAGGCGGTCCTGGAGGGGAGCCGCCGCCGGATACGTGACGTACTGCTCCGTCACGTGCACGAAGGTATCCACGATGCCGTTGCGAACCTGGCGCGCGGGCAAAGAGAACGTGGCCTGCGGGTCGAGCACGGAGAACTGCGGGAACACGTGCCGGGACATGAACGGGAGCTTCTCCCGCGTGGCCGCGCGGGAGATGACGGCCCCCATGTTCGATTCCGAGCCCGTGGCCGGGAGCGTGAGCACGGTGCCCAAGGGCAGGGCGCTCTCCACCTTGGAGCCGCACGAGCGCAGGATGTCCCAGGGGTCCGTGCCCTTGTAGACCGCGGCGGCGGCGATGAACTTCGCGGCGTCCAAGGCCGAGCCTCCTCCCACGGCCAGGATGAAGCGGACGTCCTCCTGCCGGACCCTCTCCACGGCCTTCATGCAGGTCTCATAGAGGGGGTTGGGCTCGATGCCGCCGAACTCCACGACCAGGCGCTTCCCGAGGGCCGAGCGGACCTGCTCGTAGACCCCGTTGCGCTTGATGGAGCCCCCGCCGTAGAGCAGCAGGGTCTTGGCGCCTTTCGGCACGCGCGCGTCGAGCTTGGCGATCATGCCCTTGCCGAAGAGTATCTCCGTGGGGTTCCTGAATATGAAATCGAGCATGGGTGTTCTCCTCCGCAGCCAATGATACAATACAGCCATGACCCTGATGATCGCTCTGCTGGCTTCCATGAGTTGCTCCGCGTCGGACGGCGTCGTGGTGGGAGGGGGAAGAGACGAAGCCCTCCGCCTCTGGAAGGCCGGGATCTCGGCCGTCATCTCCGGGGAAGACCGGATGGCGGAGTCGCTCTGGATACGCTGTCTGAAGGCCGAGCCCGAGAACCAGGACTGCCGCGTCGGGCTCATCCTGCTCGGGCATCAGGAGCTCCGGGTCGCGAAGCCCGAGGCGCCCAAACCGCAGGTCGAGGGCGGGTTGAAGGAAGGCGCTCGCGCAGTCATCTCAGGCCAGCAGGACAAGGGCGCCGCTCTCAAGAATTGGAAAGCCGGGGCCCTGTTCTACCAGAGGGGGGAATATCGCAAAGCCCACGACGCGTGGGCGCGCTGCCTCGAGCTCGACCCTTCCAATCAGGAGTGCGCGGACGGAGTCGAGCGGGTCGCCCAGACCGGTGAAGTGCGTGTGCGTCCCAAAGCCGGAGCGCAGGAAGCCGGGGCGTATTATGAGGAAGGGATGCAGCACTTCATGGGCAAGCGCCTGCAAGAGGCTCGTCAGGCCTGGGAGCGATGCCTGAAGGTGGAGCCCGGCAACGAGGACTGCAGGAAGGGGCTCAAGAAGCTGGAGACGGGGCGGTGATCGCCCCCCAGACCCCGAGACTGTGTTCATCCCGGGGACGCCGCGATAGAATCCACGGGGATGCCTAGCCCATGAGGAAGATACTCATCCTGGTCGTCGAGGACGACCCGGGATTGGTGGATTTCCTGACCGCGTGCCTCAAGTGCGATGGCTACACGGTCGAGGTCGCCTGTGGAGGCCGTCTGGGCTGCGAGAAGGCCCGCAGCCTGAAGCCGGATCTCGTGATCCTGGACCTGCTTCTGCCCGACATGCACGGCTTCGACGTCTGCCAGAACCTGCGCAAGGAAGAGTCCCTCAACGGCGTCAAGATCCTGGTCTCGACCGCCAAGGCCTATCCCTCGGACCGGAGGGCGGCCCTCCGTCTCGGGGCCGATGGTTTCCTGGTGAAGCCCTATACCTCCGACCAGCTCCTGGCGGCCGTGAAAGGGCTGCTCGGCTCGCCAGGCCAATAAGTATTGTAGACTCGCAGCATGGGTCTCCGGCCCCGGGCCTGCCTCATGCTCGTCCTCGCGTGCCTTTGCGCCTGCGACCGCGAGGAGCAGCGGACTCCTCCGCTGAAGTACCGGTGCTATTTCCCGATCACGACCTTCGACACCCATGAAGCCTGGCAGATGTCCGTGTCGCAGGTCTCCCAGAACATCTTCGCCCCTCTCGTCTCCTCCCACCTCGATACGAGGCCTCAGGGGCTCGTGGCCGAGGACTGGCGGGTCGACGGGACCGGCAGGGTATGGCGCTTCAAGATCCGGCCGGGCCTGACATTCGACAGCGGCGCTCCGGTCAGTCCCGAGGCGGTGCTGCGGAACTTCAGGCGCATCCTCTGGCTCACGCGCAAGGACGGACTCCCCCTCAACTCCCTTCTGCCGGAGCTCTCCCGATGGGAGAGTCCCGAAGACCCGCTCCACAGCGTCCGGGTCGAGGGCGACAGCGTGGTCTTCGAGTTCAGCCGGCGGCCCGTCAACCTGCTCGAGACCCTGTGCCAGCCGATGTACGGCATCGCGGACCCCGGCTGCTTCGACGCACAGGGCCGCTGGAAGGAGCCGTTCTGCTCCTCCGGCTCGGGCCAGTACCGGGTGGCGAGCGCGGCCCCGGGCCGGATCGTGCTGGAGTCGAGGCATTTGTTCCCGGGATCGGATGCGGCTCCAGATTCCGTGGAAATACTCACCCCCCTGCATCCGGGGGATGATGCGCTCCAGGCCGTGCGCGCCGGCCAGGGGGACCTGTTGTTCTTCGTACATTCCAGGCTAGCCCCGGAAATGCTCGAGGAACTGCGCCAACGCGGGCTGCGCATGACCGATGGGCCTCCCGTGGCCATGAACCTCATCCAGCTGAACTCCGACCGGCCACTCTTCAAGGGCAAGGCCCTCAGGCAGTCCTTCAGGGACTTCTTCCTGCGCTCTCTGGCCGCGGACCCCCGCTTCACCTCGCAGGCCGCGGTGGACGCCTCGTTCATACCCAAGGGTGCCATGGGGTACCGGCCCTTCACGGTCCCGGCCAGGCCGCCTCTCAGGAAGGCGGCCGGCCGAAAAGTCCTGGTCCGCTTCTCCGAACCCAAAGGCCAGGGCGTGCAGCGCGCGGTCAAGGACTCCCTGACCCGGACGCTCGAGGCGCACGGCTTGGAGCCGGAGTTCTACCCCAACAGCTCGAAGATGGAGCTGCGCGACTACGACGTCATGCGCTGGACCTACGGAGTGTTCGTCAATGACCCCTACGCGGATCTCAGGCGCATATTCATGAGCGACAGGGGCATGGCCTTGCCCGTGCGCTCCGCAGCCCTCTCCCGTCTCATCGAGCAGGGCGAGGCAAGCGCGGACGCGGGAGAGAGGCAGCGCCTCGCCGAGCGGGTCAACGCCTGGCTCTTCGACGACGCCCGCTTGGTCACCTATCAGCACACCGGCCTGCTCTACATCCACCGGCCCGAGGTGGACCTCTCCCGCGTGAACCTCTTCCTGGACCCGATCGAGTTCCGCGCCCTGGGGTGGAAGCCATGATCGCCAGACGCCGCTTCTACCTCGCCTGGGCCCTTGGCGCGTGCCTCATCCTGGCCGCCTTCGCCTGCGCGGTCTCCTGGCTGTGGTCCGCGGCCGAGGAGTCCAGGGCGGCGTCGCTGGAAAGAGAGGTCGTCTCGGCCTTGGCCGACGACCTGGCCGAGGGCAACCTGCTCAAGCTCGGGCTGACTCTCTCGAGGCTCAAGGGCGACGGGCATCTGCGTCACGCGGCGATCCTCCACCTGCGCCTCGGCGGCCCCCATGACATGGTGTTCCGCACGCCGGGCTTCGACTCCGCCGCCTACGAGCCCTTCTCAGGGTTCCGGTGCGGGGAGAAGCGCCGCGTCCTGCGCCTGTCCGGAGGGGGGGTGGGCCTCATCACCACGCTCCCCAGCAGGATCGAAGGGGTCGAGTGCACGGCTCTCCACCTCAGCGCCGACCTCCCGGCCGACCTCGAGCGGTTCAAGGACCGCCTGACCGGCGCTTTCGTCGTCCTGATCATCGTCTTCTTCGGCCTGTTCTCATGGGCCGTCGTCACCTGGCATCAGCGCATCACGGACCTGGAGGTCGCCCACAGGACCCTGGCGCTGGAGAAGGAATCCGCCGTCGGACGGCTGGCCTCCCAGGTCGCCCACGACATCCGTTCGCCCCTGGCCGCTCTCGACGTCGCGGTCAAGGACCTCTCCGGCCTGCCGGAGGACAAGCGCATCGTGGTCCGCAGCGCCCTGGCCCGCATCCGCGACATCGCCAACAGCCTCGTACAGATGCGGCGGGAGCCCGAAGGCGGCCGCCCGGACGCCGCGCCGGCGGACGAGTCCCTGACCGCAGAGCTGCTCTCGAGCCACATCGACCCGCTGATCACCGAAAAACGCCTCCAATTCCGCTCCAAGCTCGGCGTCGTGATCGAGGGCCGGCTCGACAACGCGTCGTACGGCCTCTTCGCGAGGATCCAGCCGACCGAGTTCAAGAGGGTGCTCTCGAACCTCGTCAACAACGGAGTCGAAGCCGTCGCAGACAAGGGGACCGTCACGGTCTCTTTGACCTCGCGGGGAGAGCGCATCCTCCTCGAGGTCCGGGACGACGGCAAGGGGATAGCGCCGGAGGTCCTCTCGAAGCTGGGCAGCCGGGGCGAGACGCACGGGAAGACGGGTGGATCGGGACTCGGCTTATACCACGCGAAGCGCTCCGTCGAGGCCTGGGGGGGGACCCTCGAGATCGCCTCGGAGCAGGGCCGGTGGACCGCCGTCACCCTCCAGCTCCCCAAGGCCCGGCCGCCGGACTGGTTCGTCTCGGAACTGGCGCTCGATCCCGGGAGCGTGGTCGTCGTCCTCGACGACGACACCAGCATCCACCAGATCTGGCGGGGACGCTTCGAGTCGGCCAAGGTCCGGGACCGAGGCATCGAGGTCCTGCACGTCTCGACCCCGGACGAGCTGCGCGGCTGGGTGAAGCGCGGCGGCCCCGCCGCGGCTCCGACCACCCTGTATCTGATGGACTACGAGCTCCTCGGGCATAGCGAAACGGGGCTCGGCCTAGCCGAGGAGTTCGGACTCGGCCGGCGCACCATCCTGGTGACGAGCCGAGCCGAGGAGAAGGGGATCCTGGAAGGATGCAAGCGCCTGGGAGCGCGGATGATCCCCAAAGGCCTGGCCGGCTTCGTGCCGATTTCGGTGCGCACGTCCGGGCCGGACGCCGTGCTGCTCGACGACGACGCCTTGGTGCGCATGACCTGGGGTGTCGCGGCGGAATCGCAGGGCCTGCGTCTGGCCGTGTTCCAGACCCCGACGGAGCTCCTCGCCCGGGCCGACACGCTGCCCAAGGGTATCGCGATCTATCTCGATTCGGAGCTGGGAGGCGGGGCCCGGGGAGAGGACATCGCCAAGGACCTCCATGGCCGAGGGTTCACCCGGCTCATCTTGACCACGGGCCACGCCCCGGAGTCTCTGCCTCCCATGCCCTGGATCGAACGGGTGATGGGGAAGGAGCCGCCCTGGGCCGACGCCGACACCCCTTGACGAACGGCCGTACGCGCGTTAACCTTAAGCTAGGAGCAGGATGGAGTTCAAAGTCCGTTCATCGACGCCTTCGCAGTACCGTTCCCCTGCGAGGCAGTTCTTCGCTGAGCACGGCGGGATCGTGCTCACGACCCTCATCGTCATCATCTGCATCTGCATCGTCATCCGGGCGCAGCTCTCCAACACCGGGGAGGAGGAGACGGGGCCGGCGCAGAACGCGTTGTTCGACCCTCTCCCGGACCAGCAGCGGTCGCAGGACTTCCCGGCAGCGCCGCACTCCCCGTCCTCTCTGGACGCCAGGCCGGTCTGGGGGATGGCACCGCCTGCCGAAGACGGCGGTCCCATCGAGGGCGAGAAACAGCCTGAAAAGCTCGCGGAGGTGGAAAAGCCTCCAGAACCTCCCCCTGGTCTAGGGACGGGAGGCCTCGCCATCCCGAACTTCCCAATCCCTCCGGTCGAGGAAGTCAAGAAGCGCCTGCCCAAGCCGTCCGGAACGCAGCAGGGGTCCAGCCGTTCCGTGGGTGGAGGGGGGTCGTACCAGCCGGTCTCCTCCCCCGAGGATAAGGAGCGCAAGGAGGCCGCTCGGGGAAAGGCCGCTTCCGTGAACCAGGCGCTCGGCATCGCACCGCAGGCCGGCAAGCCGAACCTGACCCGCGGACGGCAGATGAACCCGGTGGATAAGGGCATCAGCAGCACGGAGGCCCTGCAGAAGACCGGAGTGCAGAAGGAGGTCCTGTTCACGCTCCAGCAGATCGGTCAGCAGGTCCAGCAGCGGACGCTGGATACGGGAACCCCCGCCACCATCACCGCGGACGAGGCCCGCAGCATCGAGCGCGCCTTGGGCATCTCCCAGGGCACTATCGACAAGAAGCCCTCGCCGAACGCCAACCAGTAGCAGCCAGCCAGCCTTCCCCCGCCTTTTATTTGTTATAATGCACTCAGGCTTTGAAGTAAACCTTAGGAGGATGGTAATGTACCTGGACAAAGAAGAGATTCTCTGCAGCGAAGTCCACGGGATGTACACGCTCCCGCCGCCGGACTGGCCGTAACGCCTTAAGAAAGACACAGGACGAAGCCGGCCCCGAACAGGGCCGGCTTCTCTTTCCTCCAGTGAACCGCAGCATCGCGATCCTCATCGCAGGCCAGACCGTCTCCGGCCTGGGCAACTGGGTCAGTTTCGTCGGGCTCAACCTCTACGTCTATGAGATATTCGGCTCAGGCAAGGTCCTGGGCACCTTCCTGCTCCTGCGCATGCTGCCCGCCGTGTTCTTCGGCCCCATCGGCGGCGCGCTCGCCGACCGCCTGCGCAAGCGCGACATCCTCGTCGCCTGCGACTGCGCCCGCGCCCTGCTCATCCTGGGATTCCTCTTCACGCGCGAGCTCTGGCTGTTCTATACCCTGGGTCTGGCCCTTTCCGCGCTCGACAAGGTCTTCCTTGCGACCAACGGAGCCTACATCCCTCACCTAGTGGAGAAGGACCGCCTCATGGAAGCCAACACCGCGGGCAGGATGTCGCAGTCTTTGGTCACGATACTCGGCCCGGCCGCGGGCGGGATCCTGGTCGCGGCCTGCTCCTACAAGTGGGTATTCCTCATCGACAGCCTCACCTTCGTATTCTCCGTGGCCTGCCTTCTGTTCATCCCGGAGCGCGGAGAGCCTGCGCCGGCCCAGGATGGTCCGCCGCTCGCAGAGTTCAAGCTCGTCTGGGTCTTCTTCGCGGCCAGGGCCGGGCTAGCCTTCCTCACCGTGGTCCGCCTCATCGACGCGCTCGGCAGCGGGGTGCTGAACGCGGCCTTGCCGGTCTTCAGCCGCGGGCTGTCCTTGACGCGCGGCGCGGCCTACGGCTGGCTCGTGGCAGCCTGGGCGGCCGGGGAACTCCTCGGCGCGTGGTCCACCCGCCGTCTGGCCAGCCGCCTGCCGCTCAGGACAGAGGCCCTGTTCAGCCTGGCCATCGGCTTCATGGCCTTGGGCATGGGGGCCGTGTACCACGGGATCGGCCTTCCCTTCGCCATGGCGGCCATCTTCCTGAGCGGGATCGGCGACGGCGTCTCGAACGTGCTCTACTCCACGATGCTCATGAAGGAGTCCCCGGACGCGCTCCGGGGCCGCATCTTCGGCTCGAACATCGCCCTGATCTACTCCGGCGTGGCCGCGGGCATGGCCGTGGGCGGGCTCCTGCTCGACAGCCTGCCCCTGCGGCGCGTCACGGACCTGGCCTCCGGCTCCATCGTGCTAGGAGTGCTCGCGGGCTATGTTTTATACTCTCTCAAAAGACGGCAGGAGCATGCCCATGTCTGATTTTCCATTCAAACCACGCGTGGTCGGCTGGGAGCTCACGCTCCGATGCAACATGCAGTGCATCCACTGCGGCTCCTCCGCGGGCAATCCCAGGCCCGACGAGATGAACGAAGCGGAAGGGTTCTCGCTCATCGACCAGATGGTCGAACTCGGCACTGAGATCGTCACTCTCTCCGGGGGCGAGCCCCTGACCCAGCCGTCCTGGCCCAAGTACGCGGAGCGGCTGGTGAAGGCCGGAGTCGCCACCTACATGATCACCAACGGGCTCCTGCTGGAAAAGAGCCTGCCGGCCGTCGTGGGCTCGGGCCTCAAGCGCATCGGCATCAGCTTCGACGGGACCGAGAAGACCCATGACTTCATCCGCAACCGCCAGGGGTCGTTCACCGCGGCCCGAAGAGCGGCGGGAAAGGCCAAGGGAGCGGGCCTCACGGTCGGCGCGATCACGCACGTGTCCCGGGCGAACTTCCAAGACCTCGAAGGCATGTATCGGGCTTTCACGGAGATACCGCTCGACTACTGGCAGATACAGATCACGTTCAAGCAGGGCCGCATGAAGGAGCACGACACGCTTTCCTTGGACCCGAAGGAGCTCCCTGCCCTGGCCCGCTTCGTCAGCGAAAAGCAAGCGCTCCAGGGCCTGGACGTGGTCGCCGGCGACAATCTCGGCTACTACTGCGAGCCGGACATCCGCAAAAAACCCTGGAAGGGCTGCTTCGCCGGAAGGCACCTCATGGGAGTGGACGCGGACGGCTCCATCAAGGGCTGCTTGTCTTTGCCGCGCGAGTTCGTGGAGGGGAACATCCGCAAGGAGCCCCTCCGGAAGATCTGGGAAGACCCGCAGCGCTTCAAATACAACCGCTATTTCTCGCCGGACATGCTCAAGGGCCACTGCGCGGGCTGCCCCAAGGCCGAGCCGTGCAGGGGCGGGTGCACGGTGACCGCCTACTCCGCCACCGGCAACAGGTTCGACAACCCCTACTGCGTCTTCGGCCTGTCGCGCCGCGGGGTAAGGAGCACGACTCTGCCCCGCGGCACCTGGCTTTCCGATAAGGCCAGGCGCCGCGGGGGAGGATGAACACGCTGCAGGCCCTCGCGGCCCGATACCCGGTGGAGCGCGCGGACGTGCGCGGGGTACCGGTCTCGACGCTCCGGATGCCCTCGACGCCCTCCCTCTGCCTGCTCGTCTCCTTCCAGGACGGGGTCGCGTACGAGAGCGAGGCGGATTGGGGCATCAGCCACCTGCTCGAGCACCTGCTCTTCCGCGGCACAGCCTCCTATCCGACCCTCTACGAGATCTCCCGCAGGGTGGAGGGAGCGGGCGGACGCATCTCCGCGTTCTCCACGCGGGACATGACGGCGTTCTACCTCAAGGCCGTGGCCGGACAGGAAGAGCTCTGCGTGGAGATGCTCTCCGAGCTGCTCCTAAAGCCCGCCCTGGACGAGGCATCCTTCCCGTCGGAGCTGGCGGTCATCGAGCAGGAAAGGCGCAGGGAGGAAGGCAACCTTCCGCTCGTCGCCTCCCAGCTCTCGGAAAGCCTGGTCCTGGCCCCGGACCCCATCTGCAGGCACCCCATCGGCTGGCTGCCCCTTCTCAAGAATCTGCGGGCCGCCGCGCTCCGGGAGCACCTGCGCGCCGCGTACCACCTCGGCAGCTTGTCCGTCGCCTGGGCAGGGGCTCTGCGCCCCGACCTCTCCGCTCTCACGGAGTCCTTCGTCTCCGCCTTCCCGGCCGGTCCGGCGAGGCAGCGGACCTCGTTCCCGGTCCGCCCGCCCGGCGACGGGGCCGATATCGTGGTGGTCCCGCGCGGCCGCGGACAAGCCCATCTCTCCCTGGCGTGGCCCTTCCCGGTGCCGGACAGGCGGACGCAGACGGCCTGGAGGGTCCTGAACACCCTTCTGGGCGCGGGGTACAGTTCGCTCTTGAACTGGACCCTGCGGGAGAAGCACGCCCTGACGTATCTCTGCGTGACCCGGCTGAACTTCTACGGGAAGAAAGGGGTCTTCCGCGTCAATCTCTCGCTCGGACCCTCGGATATCCCCGAGGCCATCGAGCGCATCGACTCCGTGATCCACGGCCGCATCGGCGCCCAGGTCCTGCAGGAGGCCCTCCGGCGCATCGCGACGGACCGGCTCATGCGCCTGGAAGACCCCCTGGAAACGGCTCACGGGCTCCTTGCGCCTCCCTCGCTCAGCCCGGCCGAGGCCCTGCAGGACCTCGCGGATATCCAACCGGCGGACCTGGAACGCCTGTGCGCGGAGCATCTGCGGCCCGAGCTCAGGAAGACCGCGGTGGTGAGCGGCGCGAAAGAGGCGGCGAGGCTCTTCCCGCAAGCCGCGATGCTCCAAGAGGAGGAGTAAGATGTCCATCAAGAGGCTGGACCATGTGAGCCTGCTGGCCAAGGACCCGGGACCGGTGCTGGACTTCTACCGCAGCCGCCTCGGATTCGAGCTCGAGCGCAAGCGAGAGTTCCCTGAGATGAAGATGGCCATCTACGACCTCAAGGCCCGTGGTGAGTCCGTGGAGCTCATCGTCCCCCTGGGAGAAAGCAAGCAGACCGAGGGCTTGAAGCACATCGCCTTCCTCTCTGACGCCATCGACGAGGATTTCGCCGCGTTCAAGGCCGGCGGCGCCTCCCTCGTCCATGATTCGGTCCAGCGCCACGGAGGCTGCTCCTTCTTCTTCGTCAAAGCCCCCGGAGGGCACCTCGTGGAGGTCATCGAACGCCTATGACGCTCGAAGGCAAGACCGCGGTCGTGACCGGCGCGTCCAGGGGGCTCGGCTTGGCCATCGCCCGGGCCCTGGCCAAGGAGGGCGCGGGGTTGGTCCTGGTGGCGCGGGACGCACGGAAGCTCGAGGAAGCGGCCCGGGGGCTTAAGGCCCTCGCGGTCCCCGGAGACGTCTCCGTGGAGAAGGACGTCGAGTCCGTCTTCGCCAAGGCGCGCGAGCGGTTCGGCAAGGTCGACATCCTGGTCAACAACGCGGGCATCGCACTGGTGCAGCAGCTCACGGACACGAGCCTGGAGGAATGGGACCGCTTGATGGGCGTCCACTCCACAGGGACCTTCCTCATGAGCCGGGAGGCCGCCAGGATGATGGGCCAAGGCAAGGTCCGGGGCCGCATCGTGAACATCGCGTCCGTGACCGGCTCGGCCGGGGCGGCCATGGCGAGCGCGTACGCCGCGTCTAAAGCCGCGGTGCTTGGGCTGTCGAAATCCATGGCCAAGGAGCTGGCCTCGCTCGGGATCACGGTCAACGCGGTCTGCCCCGGCGCCATGGACACGGACATGTTCCACAAGGACACGGTCGGCGTACTGGCGCAGATGTTCCACGCGGACCCTGAGGCGATCTTGAAGGCGACTCTGACCGCCATCCCCATCAAGAGGCTCGTCTCGCCCGACGAGGTGGCGGCCCTGGTGGCCTTCCTATGCTCGGAGAAGGCCGCGGCCATCACCGGCCAGGTCTACAACGTGGACGGGGGATACGAGATCTAGCCTCACTTCCCCGCGGTCCTGAGCAGCTTGTTCACCATGGCCGCGTTCACGATGATCAGCATGCCGCACTCCACCGCGAGCTTCTCGGAGAAGATGTCCACCTGCGAGAGCATGATCATGTCCTCCCGGCCGTCGTACTGGCTCAAGGCCTTGGACAGGAGTTCCACCTTCCGGCCGATGAGCACGTCCGGGGACTTGGGGATGATCATGAAATTGAACCGATCCGCGATGGCGGAGAGCACGCTCTGGGCCAGGAAATTAGCCACCTCGCCGATGGTGAGAGCGATCGGGTCGGAGACCCCCTTCATGCGCTCCCGGAACGGCTCGAGGATGGCCTTGGCCAGCTCGTTGGCCCCGTGCGTCGAGAAGGTGATGAGGAACTCCAGGGGCACCAGCGCGCTCGAGTGGAAATAGGCGCCGAGGCAGTCGTCGTAGCTTTTGTAGTGGCCGCGCAGGAGCTGGACCGGCAGCATCTCCTTGACGCTGGCGGACACGATGCCCCATTTGGCGCCGGTCATCTTCTCGAGCCGGTCCGTCGTACGCTTGACCCCCTCGCGGACGAGGGAGTCGAGCATCTCACGATCGCGCATGGAGAGCGTCATAGGACCGGATGTTACTACAACGGCTGGAAGGTGTCCAACGCCCGCTGGAACGCCGGGCGCCAGCGCTTGAAGGACGCGGACGGAGCCTTGAACAGGAGAACGAAGAAGCCTTCCTTCCGCTCGAGGATCACGTACTCCTCGCGCACCGGGATCCGCTTGGTATCCATGGAGCGGGGGGGGATGAACTCGAAGGTGTCCCGCACGAAGGAGAAGCCCGCCAGCCCGGCCGCCGAGGCCTTCTTGGGCTCGGAGGTCTTCTCGCCCTTGAGCGGCACGAGCCCGGGCTCGAGCTGGCGCTTGAGATACGCGTCCGCGGTCTGCGCCACCGTGTTGCCCGAGGCGAAGTAGCGCAAAGAGAGGGTCGGAGCCAGGGGCCCCTTCTCCTTCGGCCCGATGAGATGCACGCCCTGGACCTTGGTGCGGGCCTCCTCGCGCTCGTCGCGGGCCTGTCCCCACCCCGCGGGGATGTCGCATCGGAAAAGCCCCTGCTTGAGGTCCAGGCTCGTATACGCCATCTTCTTCTCCTTGGCAGGCTTGGCCGTCCCCATGGAGGGGCACGCGAGCAGCGCGGCCGCGACGCAGACGGACGCCGCCCTCATCCGCCGCCTCCGGGAGGAAGCGGGGGTTCGCGCAGCCGGGACGCCCCGCCGGTCCCGCCGCGGATCTCCTGGATGCGCTTGTCCACGAGCCTCTCGGACGCGTCGCGGCGCTGGAGGTTCGGCTGATAATACCCGGGGATGGCCCCGCCGTAACCCTGCGCGCCTATGAGCAGGCCCCGCAGAGCCGCGGTATTGATCCCTTCCAGGGACTTCCGATAGGCCTCGGGGTCGGTCTGATTGTAGAACCACGGCGACTCCATGGACCCGCCCTCATCCAGGGGCCGGCGCGCCGAGGCAGAGAGCCCGTCGCGCCGGGCGAGCTCGGCCTTGACCAGCCCCGCGACGGTCTCCGCGTTGGCGGAATCATGGTACGACCTGCCCTCGAGCGTGTGGAGGGCCGGATAATAGTCGGCTCGGATCATGGAGCGGAACGCGTCCACGTCGCGATAGAGGCTGTTCGACAAGGCGACGCTCTCCGAGATCAGCGTGGACCGCGCCTGGCCCTCATCGAGCATCTTCTTGAACGCGGGGTCCGAGCGGGCCTTCTCCAGGATGAAGAGCGATTCCATGGACATGGCCTCCACCTCCATGTCCTGGTGGAACCAGACAGGGACCTTCTGCTGCAGGGCCCAGGCGTGCTGCTGCTGGTGAACGGACTCATGCAGGAGCGTGGGCAGCGCCTCCATGGCAAGACCGTCGAAGACCTTCTTGTCGGTCAGGAGGTCGCCCACGGTCTTGCCCGAGGCCTGCAGGTACTTGCGGACGTATTTCTCGTTAAGGACGAGCTCCTTGGTCCCGGGATCGTAGTGGGCCAGGGGCGTGCCGATGTCCCGGACCGCGATCTGCAGGGGGTTCTTCTCATAGAAGGCCAGGGCCGCGTCCCCCGCCGTGGTCCCCTCGAGCCGCTTGCGGAAGTCCGTGGCGAACATGGAGCTCAAAGCCGAGCGCGCGCCCTCGTTGAACTGCTCGTCCGCGTGCGCGGGGCGGTTGACGGCGACGGCGGTGTTCGTCATGCCGAGCCCGTCGTATATCCCGCTCAGATGCGTGAGCGTCGCGTCCACGCTCCCCGCGCTCTTGGCCGAGGCGAGCATGGCCTTGAGCTTGGGGTCCTTGGAGGCCTTGAGCTTCTTCTCCACCTCCGCGATGGACTGGACCGCGGTGTCCGCCTTCTTCATGTACTCGCCCAGGGCGCGGCGCTGGTCCACTCGGAGGGCTCCCCAGGCCTCCCAGCGGATCTTGTCCATCTCCTCGAACTGGGCCTTGGTCTTGGGAGCCTTCTGCATCAGCCCGTCCATGAGGCCGGTCCCCCAATCAAGCACGAGCTTGTCGCGCTCGAAGAAGCCCATCTTCTCCCATTTGTCCTGGTCGAAGCCCTTCATGGAGAGGTACGCCTGCTGGCTGAAGCTGAGATGGCCCCAACCCCACAGAGCTTCCTCCAGCGCGGCCGGGTCCACCCCGGGCATGTTCTGCCGCGCCCATTCCTTGAGCTTGGCCGGGTCCGAGAGGAGCTGCGAACGCGTGTGCGAGGCCAAAGCCAGACGCAGCTTGCTCGGGTCGTCGTAGGCCTTGAGCACGGTCTCCATGTCCTTGGCTTCGGTGGCCGCTTTGAACAGGCGCTGGTATTTCGCAGGGTCGCTCTTCTTGAGACGCTCCTGGAATGCCGTGTCGCGCAGGAACTCCTCCGCGACGGCAGGATTGAAGTCGGTACCGATATCCCGTTCGTAGCCGGCGAGCTGGGGATCCGCCGCCTCTTCGGCCGCAGGCTTCTCAGGCGGCTTTTTGGGCCCGTCCTCGCCGTAGGACAGCGAAGAAAATAGGGCCAAGCAGGCCCCTAATAGGATAGGGGGTACGGGCATACTTATAGTGTAATCGGGAAACATCATTTTTCAAGGGGAAAATGGATATACTCTGCTCATGCCTGGCCGCTTCAGCCGCATCCTGCATACCTTGGGCTTGGGCCTCATGGGCCTGGCCAGCCTCGTCATGCTCTACGTGGGATACATCACCTGCCCCGTGGAATCGGACTCGGCATGGGTCTTCGCCGCCATCGGACTGGCGGTAGCCGCTTATTCAGGAGCGAGGCTCTTCTTCTGCTTGCGGGCCTACAAGGGGGGGGCCGATTCCTGGGGAGGAAGGCTGCTGCGCTGGCTCGAGGTCTGCGGCTCGGGCCCGGTGCTCTTGTGCGCCCTCCTTCCGCTCTGGATCCTCTACGCCGTCAACCCGGCGTCCGTGGACGCCTCCATGATCGGGACGCTCGGCTCTTTGAGGTCCAGCGTGTCCATCTACGCGAGCGACGCGGAGGATTTCCCCAAGGACCTTCAGGCCCTGGTCCCCAAGTACGCGTCCTCCATCCCCATGCTCTGGCGCGCGCCCAGGGGCACCGCCCTGCATCCCATGAGCAACGCGGTGGAGTACTACCCGACGCTCACGGGCAAGGACACCGGGCACTGGGCGTACGTCAACGACCCCGCGAGCCCGGACTTCGGCAAGGTCTACATCGACTGCACGCACACGGACCACAAGGGCAGGGTCTGGTCAGCCTACTGAGGATCCCGTGCACATCCTGCTGTCGCTGTCCCTGCTGCTCTCCGCTTCGTCCGCCGGCACGGTGACGGTCGACCCGGCGGACGGCGCAGCCGCTCTGGCGGCTTTACGCAAAGCGGAGCCCGGAGATTCGGTCGTCGTGCGCGGCGCACAGGGCAACCTCGGCATACGATACGGCATCGGGCCGGACGGCCCCTGGATCGTGGATGTGCTCACGGGCTCCTCCGCGGAATCCGCAGGGCTCAAGCCCAAAGACAGGCTCCTATCCGTGAACGGCACTCCCATGGAGGCGCTCACGCTCCAGGAGATGCGTCCTCCCATGGGGAACGCGCGCGGGCAGAAGGTCTCGATCGAGATCCTTCGGGACGGCCAGCGGCGAGTCATCGAGACGGAACGGGGGGACCAGACCTTCTCCATCTCGTCGGATATGGACAAGGCCCGGGCCGTCATGGACTCGGGGGTGTTCCCCTGCAGGGACGTGGTCCGCTGGATCAAGCCCCTGGCCAAGCGCGGGGACCCGGAGGCCATGTACCGCATGGCCCGCGTCTTCAATGAAGGCTGCGGGGAGGAGAAGGACCCCTCCGAGGCTTTCGCGTGGGCCAAGAAGGCGGCTGGGGCCGGCTACCCGGAGGCCATGACTTTAGCGGCAGCCCTGCTCAAACAGAAGGCCATTTCCGGCGAGCCTCCTCCGGACTTCTGGGCCGATAAGGCCTGCAAAGCGAAGCAGCCCCTGGGCTGCCGGCTCTTCAAGGACTTCGAGACCGCGGCCGCTCTGGGAGACGGGGACAGCGCGTATGAGCTTGCCCAAAAAGCGGATCCCTCCGCGCGACCGCGCTGGCTCAAACGGGCGGCCTTGCTTGGGAACGAAAGCGCCCGCAAGGCGTTCTCAGCCGAGTTCTCCACAGCCTCCTGCCAAGGTCAGGGCGTGAGCGAGGACCTCGCGATCCTCCGGGCTCAGGCCAGGGCCGGCGGCGGCGACGCGGCGCTCCTGCTGGGCTGGATGTACGCGGCGGGGGACTGCGTGGCCAAGGACCACGCCGAAGCCCTGCGCTGGCTGCTCCCTCAAGCCGGAAAGGGCCGCACCGCCGCCATGACCGGAGCCGGCTGGCTTTATGTCAACGGGGAAGGGATGGAGCGCGATCCGGCCAAGGCCGTGGAGTGGTTCCAGAAGGCCGCGGGGCGCCACGACGCCGCGGCCCAGAACAACCTCGCCTTGATGTATCTTTACGGAGAGGGCACGGACAAGAACGAGCCGGAAGCCATGAAGTGGCTCCGCTTGGCCGGCTTCGACAACGAATACAAGAGCGAATGCGATCCCTACGCCTACGTGCGCTCTCCGGTGGCCCTGTACAACCTCGCCCTGCTCTTCGAGCACGGGATCTACGTGGAGAAATCATCGGAGAAAGCCGCGGTCTGCTACAAGCGGGCCGCGGGCAGCGACCTCTGGTCGCAGGTCCGGGTCGGGGAGTTCCGCCTCAGCGGCGGGGGAGGCTACGCGCTCGGGAAAGACGACCGCGCGGCCGCGGAGGAGTTCCGCGCAGCGGCCAAGGCCGGGGACCCGGTGGCGCAGTACCGCATGGGCGAGCTCTACGAGCAGGGAAGAGGCGTGCTCAAGGATGCGCGCCAAGCCGCCGTCTGGTACAAGCGGGCCGCGGCATTCAAGGGGGACCCGCGCGGGCCCAGGCTCGAGCCCTATTTCGCCATGCGCCTGGATGTCCGCCGTCTGCTTCCGGACTCAGCGGCCGAGGCGGAGCTGACCGCCCTGAAGAGCCGGGCGGCGCGCAAGGCCGAGGAGATGCGCTCCGCGGACGCCCCGGCCTCCGCGCAGTCCTCGGCAGTGGACATCCCGCGCTACAAGCTGCCGGAGCGGCCCTCGGACTTCGCGGTCGTCGTGGGAGTGGAGCGCTACGCGCACCTGCCGCGCGCGGACTACGCGGAGCGCGACGCGCAGGCCGTGCGCGACCATCTGGTCGCCCTGGGCTACCCGCCCCGGAACGTGGCCCTGCTCAAAGGGAGCGACGCGAGCCGCGCCTCGATCGCCAAGAACCTGGAGACCTGGCTCCCCATGAACGTCCGGGAGGACTCCACCGTGTTCTTCTACTTCTCAGGCCACGGGTCGCCGGACCCCCGCTCGGGCAAGGCGTTCCTCGTCCCGGCGGACGGGGACGCCCAATTCCTCGACGATACGGCCTACCCTTTGACCCGCGTGTACGAGAAACTGGGCGCGCTCAAGGCGCGCAAGGTCCTGGTGGCCCTGGATGCCTGCTTCTCAGGGGCGGGCGAGCGTTCAGCCTTGGCCAAGGGCACGCGGCCGCTCGTCGTGGCCGCTCCGCCTGCGCAGCTGCCGCCGAAGCTCGCGGTGCTCTCCGCCTCCTTGGCGAACGAGATCTCCGGGACGGACGACGAGCAGGGGCACGGCCTGTTCACCTACTACCTGCTCAAGGGGATCAACGGCGAGGCCGCCGCCGCGGACGGCTCCGTCACTCTGCAGGGGCTGCACGGCTACGTCCTGCCGATAGTGCAGGACGAGGCGCGCCGCGTCAATCGGCTGCAGACCCCTCAGCTCGAGGGAGAGTCCCAGGGCGTGCGGCTGCGCTGAGGGCCGTGAGCACGGCCGCCAGGGTCACGGCCACGCTGATGCCCAGCAGGATGTTCGGGATGGCGAGCAGAGCGCCCACTCCGGGGAAGATGCGTGCCGCGCTCAGGGCCGCGAAGATGGGCAGCATGGCCAGGATGCTCGCGGTCATCATCCATTTCGACAGGTCCCGATACTTGCCCTGCGGCAGCTTCTCGGAGTAGTACGCCATCCACTTGTTGGAGTTGATGGTTATGAGCCCGCCCAGGACCCCGCCCAGGGCGTAGGTGAGGGCCGGGACTCCCAGGCAGGGGGACCAGACGAAGGCGGCGGCCGCGGCCGCGCCCAGCAGGGTCCAGGCGCGCTTGCCCATGCCCTTGGGCAGGAAGGCGAGGGTGGCGAGCAGGCTGGCCAGCCAGGACCCGCCGTCGTAGAACCCGATCATGTGCCCGGCCGCGCCCGGGGAAGCGAACACGCTCAAAGCCAGAGCCGTGGCCAGCACCCCGTAGACCATGAAGTGCATGAAGCGGAAGAACGCGTAGGGGAGATAGTCCCTCAGGCCCAGAGCGGAACCCCCGGAGGCATCGCCGGACTCCTTCGCCGCCTCCGGCTTGTACGGCTCCCTGAAGCGCAGCCCGGCGTACCAAAGGCTCGAGACCGCGATGCCGGCGCTCGACACGGCCATCATGACGTTGCCGCCCAGCATGTTCAGCAGAGGCACGGCCGCGAACATGGCCACGGCGATGCACGCGATCTCCACCCACTGGTAGGCGTAGTTCAAACCGAGCTCGAGCTTGGCCGGGTTGTGGTTGCCGATGATGAGCCGCGGGAGCAGGTTCTCGGCCACGCCGCGGTTGATGCCGTACACCAGCCCGCCGATCACCGAGTTGCCCAGGAATATGCCGAACATCACGGCGGAAGAGGCGCCCAAGGCGGCGGCCGCGGGGATGACGGCCCCGGCCAAGGCCAAAGTGAGCAGGGCCCAGACGTTCACCCACTTGGGATTGAACCGGCGCATGAAGGCGGAGCCCATCCACGCGCCGGCGATGCGCAGGATGTAGCCGATGCCGCCGATGATGAGGGCCGCCGGGAGGCCGAAGAGCGCAGCCGAGAAAAGGGGCAAGGCCACGGCCTGGAGCTCCTGGGCCATGGCGTTCACGGTCCACGCCGGAGTGAAGCCCAGGAGGAACGACCTGGGCAGAGAGAGTATGCGCGCCAAAGGGCCGGCCCGGCCGAACTCGATGCGGTCCACCCAATCCTCGGCCAGGGTGCGGCCTTCCGCGTTGTCGTGCGAATACAGGCCGTCCTGCGTCACTACCCTGCCGTCGGGGGTCTGGATGTCGATCCGGACGCGGCCCAGGAGCTCGAAGAGCCTGTCGCGGCTTTCGGCCTCGTCGGTCCCGCGCACCGTGATGTTGCCGAGCAGGTCCGCGGCCTTTACCTCGTCCCCTGGCCGCATGAACGTCTCCGAGAGGAAGACGTCGCCGCGCGCCTCGGGCAGGCCGCGCACCGCGAGCAGGCGCCCTTCCGTCTTGGCGATGAGGAAGCGATGCTGCAGGAGCGAGGGGACGGGCTTGGGCTTAAGGACGCTCTCCACGCCGAACGCCGCGAGCAGGGCCTCCCGCATCACATCCACCCCCGCGGATTCGCGGATGCTGGCCCAGATGTCGGCGCCTCCCATGCGCGCGTTGATCTCCACGATGGGGGCCGCGAGCTCGCCCTTGACCAGGGTGAGGATGGCCTCCACGTGCGCGTTGCCGTCCCGGAGTCCCACCGCGTCCAGGGCTTTGATCGCCTGGCTCCTGGCCAGCTCGGCCATCTCCGGCGTGAGGGACGCGGCCGGATACGTGGTGCCCCGCTCCTGGTTGCCGAAGGCGGGGGGATTGTACGAGAGGAAGGTGAAGACCGGCTTACCGTCGCGGACGATGAGCTCCACGTCGAGCATGAGCCCGTCCGGGATCTGCGCCTCGAAGAGCACGAGCGGCTTCTGGTCGATCTGCTTGCTCCGGGCCTTGCGCGGGTCCTCGGACACGACCTTGTCGATCATCCCCCGGATCTTCTCGTAGGCGGCCGCCGCGGCTTCCGGCGAGCCGATGTCGAGCGTGACTCCCCAGCCGCCCCCGCCCGAGTCCGGCTTGGCCACCACCCGGTCGAACCCGGCGGCTTTGATCCTCTCGAAGGCCCGCCTCGCCTCCTCGGCGCTGCGCGCCTCGGCCGCGGGAAGGTGGAGGCTGGGGTCCTGGTACCCGTTCATGAGCTTCCGGGCCCGGCTCTTCGTGTGCGCGCTGCGCACGGCCTCGGGGTCGTGCCCCCGGAGGCCCAGGCCGCTCGCGAGCTCGGCCTCCAGCTCCGCGTAGGCGTTCAGGTAGGTCTTGACCGCGTCGATGCGCCGGGTCTTGGCCAGCTCGCTCACCTGCGACCGGATGGCCTGGATGTTCTCGCGCGAATGGTTGCCGATGTCCGCGCCGATGTAGTTCTCGGGCTTGATGCCCTTGGACACCGCGAAATCCTTCTGGTCCGGATACCCGAGCACGAGCACGTCGAACCCGAACTCCTCGGAGAGCCCGGCGATGCGCTCGTAGAGATAGTCCCGTCCGCCGATCATGGAGACCACGTAGAGCAGGGTCTTGCCCGAGAGGAGCTTGCCCTGGGGCGAAGCGCGGGAAAGATCCGGCGCGGGCGCGAGCGCCCGTCCCTGGGACCCCAGCCCGCTGTCCGGGACTTCGACGGCTGCGGCGGCCCTTTCGATCCGTGAGCCCTCGAAGACCTTGGCCGAGGCGTCGGCCGCTCCTTCATTGGAGGTCTCCTCCCGTCCCAGGGCCTCGTTCACCTGGGCCTGGACAGCGCGTGTCTCAGGGAGCAGCCCCTTGGGCTCCTCGACCGGCTTCACCGCCTGAGGTTTGGGGAGCGCGACCGCCGCCGGCGCGAGCGCCAAGGCAGACTGCGTCTCGACCTTGACCGAGGAAAGGCCCGGGAGTCCCTGCACCAGACTCGGAGCCACCGCGTTAAGAGAGACCGCGGCCTGCCCGAGCCCTCCCGAAGGAGCCAGCCCCAGCGGGACCGTGAGCACGGGCTGGGGGCCTGCCGCGCTCTGGCTGAGCGCGGCCTGGCCGAGCGCCTGGTGGGGCGCGAGGATGCTCAGGCAGAGTACGACCGCGAGCAGGCGCTTCACATCTATAGGATATCCAGGGGCCCTATTATGGAAAAGTGCCATTGGATGGATACGGAGTAGGCCCAGGGCCTAAGGCCGCTGCTGCTTGCAGGGGTCTTCAGGCCGGCCCGCCAGGGACTTGGGGCATCCGTCGGGGATGCCGGCCAGGGCCTGGCGCGCTTGCTCTGAATCGATATTCAAGAGGGCGCGGCGGGTGCGCCAGAAGAAGACATCATCGAGGAGGATGGACCCCAAGGCCGGGTCGGTCCGGACCTGGGCCATGGATTCCAGGACGCAGACGGCGTTGTGGCGGAGGATATTGTCCTCATGATGGATGAGGCCGAGCACCGTGGGCAGGACGGGCAAAGCCGCGGGACCGAGCTTGGCCAGCTCCTTGAGCGCGGCGTATCGAACCAGCCGCCTCTCCTTGCGCGCGACCTCGGACAGCCTGTCCACCACCTTGGCCCTGTCCTGGGGGCCGAGTTCCCGCACACGGGCGAGGTCCGGGATGCGCCGGTCGAGCTCGCTCTGCGCCCGGGCCGCATCGCGGATGTTGCTGAAATAGGGGCCCGTGACGACCATGTAGACGTACCAGAGCAGCCAGATGAAGAGGATAGAGCCGATGATGCGCAGAAGCCCTCGCCAGAAGTCCATGCCACGCGATTATACGTTATGGGAAAATGGCATACTATTCCCGAAGGGGGGAAGATCGATGAGCGGACAAGACAGCATGCTCAAGTTCGACGTATGGGAAAGGACGCAAACGGACGCGCCCGTCATCAGCGACGCGGCCTACAACGCCCTCATCGGCGTCGTCCTGTGCTGGGGCTTCGCGGTCAACTGGCTGCTGGTGCGCCACGTGGACACGAGCACCCTGCAGAACATCCACCCGATCCTGTTCCTGCTCGGCTACTTCGCCTGCTGCTTGGGCGGAGTCTACCTCTTCAACTCCTCCAAGAGCCCGTCGGTCAGCTTCCTCGGCTACAATCTCGTGGTCTTCCCGTTCGGCCTGGTGCTGAACATGGTCGTCAGCCGCTACGACCCGACCCTGGTCCTGGACGCGATCCGCATCACCGCCCTGGTCACGGTGGTCATGATGATCCTGGGCACGATATTCCCAGCGTTCTTCCAGAGGATCCACACGGCCCTGGTCATCGCTCTGCTCGCCGTCATCGTCATCGAGCTCGTGCAGTGGTTCGTGTTCCGCATCCAGCAGGGGTGGACGGACTGGGCCGTGGTATTCATCTTCTGCGGGTACATCGGCTACGACTGGGGCCGGGCCAACCGCATCCCGAAGACGGTGGACAACGCCATCGACAGCGCTGCGGCCATCTACATGGACGTCGTCAACCTCTTCATCCGCATCCTGCGCATCCTGGGGCGCGGCAAGCGCAGGTAGCGCCTCCGGTGAGGCTTTGGACCCTGCACCCCAAGTACCTCGACCCGCAGGGCTTGGCCGCGCTCTGGCGCGAGGCTCTCCTGGCCAAGGCCGTGCTCGGCGGGAGGACGCGCGGCTACCGGCATCATCCGCAGCTCGAGAGGTTCCGTCCGCGCCCATCGAGCATCCGCGCGTACCTCTCGGCCGTGCATGAGGAGGCCGCCTCCCGAGGCTACCGCTTCGACAAGCGCCGGATCGGGCGGATGGGACGAGCCTCGCGCATCCGGACCACGACCGGCCAGCTCGCCTTTGAACGGAAGCACCTCATGAGGAAGCTCCGCTCCCGGAGCCCGGCCTGGCTGCGCAAGCTGGGCCGGGACGCGCATCCGCTCTTCAGGATCGTACCCGGACCCGTCGAGCCGTGGGAACGGAGGAAAACATGAAAGCCCATCTCATCCTTTACGTGTCGGACCAGAAGGCGAGCGCGCGCTTCTATGAGAAGGTCTTGGCGCAGAAGCCCGCGTTGGACGTCCCCGGGATGACCGAATTCCATCTCAACGACGGCTGCGTCCTGGGCCTGATGCCCGCGGCCGGCATCAAGAGGCTCTTGGGCGCGAAGCTGCCTGACCCGGAGGCTGGGAAGGCTCCCAGGGCGGAGCTGTACGTGCTCGTGGACGACCCCGCCGCGTTCCACAAGCGCGCCTTATCGAACGGCGCCCAGGAGCTGAGCCCGCTCTCGAAGCGGGACTGGGGTCATGAGGCGGCCTACAGCCTGGACGCGGACGGGCACGTGGTGGCGTTCGCGAGGGGACTATGAGACGGTCCATCCCGATCCTGACGATCCTAGCGCTCACGGCCTGCGCCGGCCTGTCCGAGCCGCGGATGGACGCGGCCGGGGCCCCGCCGATCCGCGAAGCGAAGGACGATTCCAGGGGGATCAAGCTGCGGGTCAAGGCCGAGGTGCGCCTCGCCGAGTTCACCCAAGAGGTCGAGTTCGGCATGTTGAACGCGACCCAGGGGAACTTCGTGCGCACCTTCTCCGAAGAGGGCTTCAACGTCATCATCAACCTGCTCCCGGTGGTCGACCCCGAGCGCCCGTCGATCATCGACTCCCAGTATCAGGTGGAGATCGGCGAGCGCGCCGCCGAGGGCGGGGGGAAACCCCGGCCCGACGTCGTCCAGGTCCAGAACGAGTTCCTGTTCGAGCTCGGCAAGCCCCAGACCGTGCTCGAGGCCGAGGACGCGAAGGTGACGCTGACGTTCTGGAAGGTCGAATAGCCCAGACCGGGGCTCTCCCCATCGACCTCGACGCCAATACCGGCGAGGTCATCACGCCCTCGCGGGGACGCGAATAGGATTTCCTTCGAGCCCTGACGGTGCTATAATCCAGTCGTGGTGGAGAACTCCCTGCGCTCAGCACCTACCTATCGCCGGGACCCAGGACCCCTAACATGAAGAGCAAGAAACAGCTGCGGGTCGTGCTGTCGGCCGTCCTGTTCGCAGGAGCCGGTCTCGCCTCGGCTCAGACCCAGGCCTCGAAGCCGAAGTGGACGTCGGGTACGACATCGCTGTCCGACCTCTCCGACGAGGAGTTCCAGTCCCGCCTGCTCACCCCGGAGCAGATGGCGGAGAGCATCCGCATGGCCCAATCCATGCCCAGGATGTCGCTGTCCGAAGAAGCCGCCGGCCCCGGGCCGGCCTTCGACTGGAGGGAGAAAGGCATCGAGACCCCGGTCCGGGACCAGGGCAAATGCGGGTCCTGCTGGGCCTTCTCCATGGCGGGAGCCGAAGAGCTCCAGTTGCTGATCAAGAAGCCCGACGTCTACGGCCAGCCCGGCGCGGAGGCCGTGCGCTCGGTGCAGGCCCTGGTCTCGTGCAACACCAGCATGAAGGCCTGCCAGGGCGGGACCCTGAACGCGAACTACCTGAAGGACCCCGGCCTGCCTGCGGAGAGCGCGTATCCCTACAGCTCGGGCGGCGGCGAGGTCAAGAAGTGCGGGGAGGGGGCCTCGGACCCGGAGTGGGGGGGCAAGACCGAGAAGATCTCGGACTGGGGCTACGTCAACCCGACGGTCGACGAGATGAAGAAGGCCCTCGGCCAGTACGGCCCCATCCCGAGCAGCATGATGGTGTTCGACGACTTCAAGAGCTATAAGGGCGGCGTCTACACCAAGACCGATGGGGCGAAATTCCTGGGCGGGCACGCCATCCTGGTCGTGGGCTACGACGACGGGGACGGGAGCTTCATCGTCAGGAACAGCTGGAGCACGGGCTGGGGGGAGAAGGGCTATTTCAAGATCGCCTACTCGCAGGTGGAGTGCAGCTTGTGGGACGTGCTGTTCGGGCACAAGCGCGTGAACTTCGGCTGCGCCACCATCGCCTACAACATGAAGGGCGGCAAGTCCGAACCCCTGCTCAGCCTGGACTCATCGGAGAAGGCCCTCGGCCTGCTCTCCCGCCCGCTGCCGTAGCCGGGCCGAGCACGGCCTCATCGCACACTGAGCCGCATCGATCCGAAGAGTTCTCCCCCGCATCAGGGCGAGGAGCCCTACTTTTTGTGACACTCCAGACAGGACGCAGCGAAAGACCGGACTTTGATGGAGTTTGATGGCTTCGGATGGCGCCCCATGGCCGAGCTGCACCGAAATTGCACCACGCGGAGCCGTGGCCCGCGAAGAATCAGGGAACCAAAACGCACCCCCACGCGTACTTGACAAATGATATAGTTTCGGTATACTATCTATACCAGCATGGAATTTGAGTTCGACGAGCGAAAAAGTCGCACCAACAAGGAAAAACACGGGATAGACTTCATCGCGGGCCAAGCTCTTTGGGATGACCCCGAACTTCTGGAGGTCCCCCTTGAAAGCGAGGATGAACCTCGAGTGCTTTTCGTGGGGCTTATCGGAGAAAAGCACTGGTCAGCCATCATCACATTCAGGCAATCACGCATTCGCATCATCTCCGTGAGGCGATCTCGGGATTATGAGAGGGAAATGTATGAAAGCTAAGGATTTGGACAAGCTCTTCGACTCCGGGGGAGATATCTCCAAGTTCCTCATCATGTCCCGCGCCAGGAGGACGAACGAGACGCCCAAGCGCGTGAATGTCGACTTCCCTGCCTGGATGATTCACTCCTTGGACAAGGAAGCCGGCCGGCTTGGCGTCACCCGGCAGTCCATCATCAAGATATGGATCTCCGAGCGTCTCGGCCACCGGCCGGCATAGGATGCGGTCGAACCTCCGATTGAGCTGCTCAGCGGTGCGGACGCCGTTCGCGCCCCCAATACCCATAGCTCAATGGACAGAGCACCTGCCTTCTAAGAACGTGACTCATCTTTGATGGTGTTTGTTGGTTTCGGATGGCGTCCCATGGCCGAGTTGCACCAATATTGCACCTCCCTCTGAGCGCGTGGAGCGACCAGCCGCCGGATAATGTCACAAAAAGTGGTATACTTTTTGTGACACAGGAGGCGGCCTGATGGACCCGACACGGAAAGCCCTCATGAAGAGGATCACAGCGAACGGCCGGGGTTACGCGTTCACGAGGAAAGACTTCCAAGGCCTGGCTCCTACCGGCTCCGTCGGGAAGACCCTCTCCCGGCTCGCAGAGGCGGGGCTCATTCGACGGCTCGGCCGCGGAATCTTCGACTATCCTCGATTCACCCCCTCTCTCGGGGGGGAACTCAGCCCAGACCTCGACCAAGTCGCGAAGGCGATCGCCAGGAAGTTCCGGTGGACCATCATCCCGGACGGCGCCTGGGCCGCGAACCGGATCGGCCTCTCCCAGCAGGTCCCGGCCAAGATCGTGTATCTCTCGGACGGCCCCAATCGAAGCATCCGGGCGGGCGCCAGCGCGATCCGGTTCAAGCACGCGCGTCCGAAGGAGCTGCACGCAGGATGTCCCTCTTCGGGTCTCGTCATCCAGGCATTGCGCTATGTAGGCAAAGAGCATGTGGACGGCTCCGCCATCACAACGCTGCGCAAGCGGCTCTCGCCACAGGAGAAGAAACGCCTGCTAAAAGATGCCCGGTATGGCGCGGCATGGATCCTCCAAGCGGCGCAACGGATCGCGGGGGCATGATCCGTGGATAGAGTCGCCTGCTCCGGCAAAGCGGCCAGGGCGGACCTGTTCAGGGAGGCCGGGGCCAAGGCCAGGCTCAATCCAGTCATCGTGGAGAAGGACTTTTGGGTCTGCTGGCTCCTGAAGCGGCTGTTCTCGACCCAGGAGTTCGACGGCTGGCTCACCTTCAAAGGGGGGACGAGTTTATCGAAGTGCTTCGACCTTATCCAACGCTTCTCGGAGGACATCGACATCGCCGTGGACTTCGAAAGGCTCGGCTTCACTGGGGACAAGGACCCCAGGCAGGAGCGTCTGTCCCGCACCAAGCGTACGTCCCTGCTGGAAGCGATGATGCTGGAGTGCCGGCGATACATCTCCGGCCCGTTCTCGACCGCCCTGACGGAGCGAGTGCGTGAAGTCCTCGGCCCGGGAGGGTGGTCGCTCACGCTCGGAGCCGACGACCCGAACACGGTCGAGTTCGTGTACCCCAGCGCCCTGGAGACGGGTCTCGACTACATCAAACCCAAGGTCGTCCTTGAGCTGGGCACGCATGCGGAACCGATCCCTCATGGTTCGTATCCAGTCCGGCCGTTCGCTGCAGAGCACTTCCCGCAAGCCTTCAGCGAAGCAGCATTCTCAGTGAAGACCGTGGTCGCTCGACGTACGTTCTGGGAGAAGGCGACGATCCTGCACGCCGAGCATCACAGACCGGCGGACAAACCGATGCCGCCGCGTTATTCCCGCCACTACGCTGACGTGGCCATGATGTCGCGCAAGTCTGTTGCCAAAGAAGCCTTCGCGGACCTGGACCTGCTCCGGGCCGTGGCGCTCCATAAGGACCGGTTCTACCACTGCGGCTGGGCCAGGATCTTCGACGCCAAGCCGGGGGACTTCAGGCTGCTCCCGCCCGAGGGGCGGCTGCAGGAGCTCCAGCGGGACTACCGGGGCATGGAGGCCATGTTCTTCGGCGAGCCGCCAACGATGGAGAGGATCCTCAAGGACTTGGCGGACCTCGAGAAGAGGATCAACGACTGACGCTGTCGCCGATCCTCTCGACCTGCGCTGGAGTTGCACCGACATTTCACCGCCATCCGCGTCCCTTCTCGAAGAATTGTTGTAAAATCCTTCCGTTGTCCCCATAGCTCAATGGACAGAGCACCTGCCTTCTAAGCAGGGGATCCAGGTTCGATTCCTGGTGGGGATAAAGATAGGATGCCAGAAGGCTACAGCCTAGAGATCGCCGGGGTCCGCAAGAGCTTCGCCGGAGTCCCCATCCTCCAGGACGTACACCTCAAGCTGCGCAAAGGAGAGTTCTTCGCGCTCCTGGGCCCCAGCGGCTGCGGCAAGACCACGCTCCTTCGCATCATCGCCGGCCTGGAGACCCCGGACGCGGGCACGATCATGCTCAGCGGCCGCGACGTGGCCGGAGTCCCGCCCGACGAGCGCCCGGTCAACACCGTGTTCCAGCACTACGCCCTCTTCCCGCACCTCAAGGTCGCCGACAACGTGGCCTTCGGCCTGCGCATGAAGCAGGTGCCCGAACCCGAGATCGCGAGCCGCGTGCAGGAGGCCCTGGCCTCGGTCCAGCTGGCGGACCTCAAGAACCGCTACCCGGCCCAGCTCTCGGGAGGGCAGCAGCAGCGCGTGGCCCTGGCCCGCGCATTGGTCAACCGTCCCGAGCTGCTCCTGCTCGATGAGCCCATGGCGGCCTTGGACGAGAAGCTGCGCGAGGACATGCGCGAGGAGCTCAAGGCCCTGCAGCACAGGACCGGCATCGGGTTCCTCTACATCACCCACGACCAGGAGGAGGCTTTGGAGCTCGCGGACCGCATCGCGGTCATGGATAAGGGGCGCGTGCTCCAGGTCGGCCCTCCCCGGGACATCTACGAGGAGCCCGCCTCCGCCTTCGTCGCGGACTTCATCGGGGACACGAACCTGGTGCCCGGCGAGGTGGCGGACGTCGAAAAGCTCCTGCTCGGGGCCGATCTGCCGGGCAGGCGGCGGACCTGGGTGAAGGTGGACGGGCTGGACCGCATCGAGGCCCTCACAGAGCGGGCCCTCTCTCCCCGGCAGAAGGTCTCGGTCTCCCTGAGGCCGGAGCGGCTGCACGTCTCGACCCGGCGCATCACGGATTTCCACAACTGCGTCTCGGGCAAGGTCGAGGGGGTCTTGTTCCTGGGCAGCGACATCGAATACCAGGTCCGCCTGCCGAGCGGCCTGCTCCTTCGGGCGCGGGCCGTGTACATGCCCGTGCACCGGATCCTCAAGAACGGCGAAACGGCCTATCTGCACTGGCGCGCGGAGGATTCCTGCCTGGTGCCGTGAAGGTCCCGCTCAAGCTCCGCCTGCTCCTGCCGGGGCTCTTGTGGCTCATCGCCTTCTACCTCCTGCCCATGCTCCTGCTCGGAGCCGTGTCCTTGGCCACGCACAGCAAGGAAGGGATCGTCTGGGACCTGACCCTGGCGAACCTGCTCCGGTTCTTCGAGCCGCTCTACCTCAAGGTATTCCTCCGCTCGGTCCTCCTAGCGGGGATCGCCACCTTTTTGTGCGCGGCGCTGGCCTTCCCCCTGAGCTGGTGGATGGCCAGGCTCGAGCGGCCGTGGCGCGACACCGCAGTCCTGCTGGTGCTCATCCCGTTCTGGACGAACATCCTCGTGCGCCTCTACGCCTGGATGTTCATCCTCGGCCATGGAGGGCTGCTCAACACCGCGCTCCTGCACCTGGGAGTGCTGGACAAGCCCCTGCAGGTGCTCTTCACGCGGCCGGCCGTGCTTCTGGGCCTGGTCTACGGTCAGCTCCCCTTCATGGTCCTGCCGCTCTACGCCACGCTCGAGAAGGTCGACCCGAGCCTCATCGACGCGGCGCGGGACCTCTACGCCCCGCCCCTGCAGGTGTTCCGGAAGGTCCTGTTGCCCCTCTCCTTGCCCGGGCTCGTGGCCGGGAGCGTGCTCGTCTTCACCAGCATCCTGTGCGACTTCGTGACCCCGGACCTGCTGGGCGGGGCCAAGCAGGCCATGATCGGCAACGTCATCGCGCAGCAGTACCTGGTGGTCCGCGACTGGCCCTTCGGCTCGGCCCTCTCCATCGTCCAGATGCTCCTGGCCGGGGCCGCGGCCTTCGTGTTCCTGCGCCACGAACGCAGCGAGGGCTCGGAGCTGCGGGGGATGGCGTGAAGCGGCGAGGGCTGCTGGAAGTCTACAGCGTGTGCGCGCTGGTATTTCTCTACCTGCCCATCCTGGTGCTCGCGGTCTACTCCTTCAACCGCTCGCGCTACTCCGCGGCCTGGTGCGGCTTCACCTTGGATTGGTACTCGCGGCTCTGGAGCAGCCGAGCGATCCAGTCCGCCGCCCTCAACAGCCTCATCGTGGCCGCCGCCTCCAGCCTGCTCGCCACGTCTTTGGCCGTGAGCGCCGCCCTGGCGCAGGAGCGCTTCTCCTGGAAGCGCAAGGCCTGGCTCCAGGCGTCCTTCCTGCTGCCCGTGGTGGTGCCGGAGCTCATGATGGCGGTGGGCTTCCTGCTCCTCTTCGGCCTGCTGGGCGCGGGAGGAGGACTGCCCGCCCTGATCCTGGGCCACACCACGCTCAACCTCCCCATCGTCTGGCTCATCGTGCGCGCGAGGCTTTCGCGCCTCGACCCCAGGCTCGAGGAAGCGGCCATGGACCTCGGAGCGACGCGCGGCCAGGCGTTCTGGAAGGTGACCGTTCCCCTTCTCATGCCCGCGGTGCTCGGAGGCGGGCTCATGGCCTTCGCGGTCTCCCTGGACGACTTCGTCATCAGCTTCTTCCTCAACGCGCCGAACTCCACGACCCTGCCGGTGCAGATCTACTCCATGATCAAGTTCTCCATGAGCCCCGTGGTCAACGCGCTGACGACCGTGCTCTTCGCCGCCTCCGTGCTCCTGGTGGTCGCCGCCTGGGTGCTGCAGGAGAGGCGGGACGCCCATGCGTAGCAGGGTCTGGCTCCTCACGGCCCTCTTGGCCGCCTGTTCCGGCAAGGACGTCCCGGAGGTCCACTTCTACGCCTGGGACTCCTACGACGACCCGGAGATCTTCGCCGAGTTCGAGATGCGGACCGGGATCCGGGTGGTGGTGGACGTGTTCGCCTCCAACGAAGAGCTCTTCGCCAAGCTCTCCGGAGGCGCCCGCGGCTACGACGTCATCACGCCTTCGGACTACATGGTCACGGCCATGGCCAAGGCCGGACTCCTCGCCGAGCTCGACAAGCCCAGGCTCCCGAACCTGAAACACATGGACCCCCGGTTCATGGACCTGCCCTACGACCCAGAGAACAAGCACTCCGTCCCCTATATGTGGGGCATCACGGGCATCGGCTACGACAGCGAGGCGGTCTCGCCGGCCCCGCAAGGCTGGTCCGACCTCTTCGACGAGAAGAACCGGGGGCGCATCTCGATCCTCAACGACCAGCGCGAGGCCTTCGCCATGGCCCTGCAGTCGCTCGGCTACCCGGCCGGCGAGCGTTCGCCCCAGAGGCTGAGGGAAGCGCAGAAGAAGCTCTTGAAGCAGAAGCCCCTGGTCAAGACCTACATCAGCGAGAACATCGCGCCCTACCTCGTCTCCGGAGAGATCCCCATCGCCCACGCCTGGAGCGGGGACGTCTTCCGCGCGGCCCGGGAGAAGCCGAGCCTGCGCTTCATCATCCCCAAGGAGGGGGGGATACTCTGGCAGGACACCCTGTGCGTGCCCAAGACCGCGGCGAACCCCTCGGCCGCGCACCAGCTCATCGACTTCCTGATGGAGCCCGCCAACATGGCCCGGCTCGTCCCCAGGATGGGCTTCGGCTGTCCCAACCGGTCCGCGTGCGAGCTCCTCGCTCCCGAGCTGAGAGCCGACCCCACGCTCGCGCCCCAGGACGCGGTGCTCAAGCGCCTGCAGTGGATCCCCTACGCCGGGGAGACCGCGCCCCTGCTCGACGAGCTTTGGACCGAACTGAAAGCTACTTAGCCTGGAAGAGCACGGCGAGTTCGGGGAACTCCTTGGCCGGCTTCCACTCGCTGCGCTTGCGCGCGCCCTCGGGAGCGACCTTGGACTCCGGGCCGAAGCCCGGCAGGGTGCTCAGACGCGCGATGATGTAGGGGCCGAGGACCCGCTTGTTGGCCTTGTCGTAGAGCCAGTACCTCACTGGGCCCTCCTCCAGGGCTTGCGTTCCTGGGGCCGTTCTCCCGGCTCTCGGAGCCAGCGGCGTACGGCCCGCCTGAGGTCCTCCGGGTCGAAAGGCTTGGTCAGATACTCGGCCGCGCCTCTCTCGATCGCGCGACGGGCGGTCTCGATATCCTCGCTGGAAGTCAGCATGACCACCGCGGCCTTCGCGTCTCCCCGGGTGAAGCCCTCGATGAGCTCGATGCCCTCCCCGTCCGGCAGGAAGATGTCCAACAGGACGAGAGCCGGGGACTCCTCCTTGAAGACCGCACGCGCCTCCCGCACGCTCGCCGCCTCGGAGAGCTCATGGCCTGCGCCGAGAGCGGCGCGGACCAGCCTGCGGATGACCGGGTCATCGTCCACGACGAGGACCCTCCGGCTCATCAGGAGCCGCGGATCTCCACCCGGACCTCGGGGTGCAGGCTCCTGTGCACGGGACAGGCCGCGACGGCATTCAAGAGCTTGCGCCGCGACGCGTCCGGGATGCCGGCGGGGAGCCGGACCGCTCCTTTCAGGCTTCCGACGCGCCTGGGGTCGGCGCTCATCTCCTTCTCGATGACGAGCTCCGCTCCGCGGAGCTCGAGGCCGTCCCTCTCCGCCATCTTGGCCATGATGGTCAGGATGCACGAGGACAACGACGCGGCGAGGAGGTCCGCGGGAGAGAAGGTCCGGCCCTTGCCCCCGTTGTCGACCGGCAGGTCCGTGACGAGGCTCTTCCCGCTCGACTCATGGATCAGTTCGACTTGGCCGTCGCCGATGTACTTCGAGGATATGCGGACGCTCATAGCGCGAACACCAGGAAGGTGAGGACGCCGAAGAGGGCGGCCCAAAGCAGACGGCCCACATCGGCCTGCTTTTTCCCCGTGTTCAGGTAATACAGCGCGGCAGCCCCGAAGGCGCAGGCCAATACGAGCTTGACGCCCAGGAGGGGGGTACAGACCAGCTTGACCGTTGGCTTGCCCGCGGCCGTCATCAATCCCCGCCCTTCTGTGCGCCCTCCTTGCGCATCTTGAGAAGCCATGCGGACCAGGCCTCATAGTCCCGATCCCCGTACTTCTCGTGCGAGAGCAGGCAGAGCAGGCGATGGGCGGCCTCATGGTTCATCGGGTGCTTCGTGCGCAGGAGCTCGAGGACGCGGTCCGCGGTCTCGCCGAACAGGAAGGAGCGGGAATCCTCGTCCGAGGAGATGGTGACGAAGAACGCCAGCGCCCGGCCTCGGTCCCCGGAATCCGGGTAGTCGAACAGCCGCGCGATCTCGCGCAGGGGGAGGGGGACCTTGGGGTGGTACAAAGCCATCTCGTTGAAGATGCCCATCGCGGATTCGCGGACCTGCGCGTCCGCGTCCAGGAGCGCGCTCGTCGCCAGTTCCGCGACCGCGCGGCCTTCCCGAAGGTACGCGAGCAGGAGCAGGGCCCGGGAGCGCTTGACGGGATCCTTGTCCTCGGCCAGGACCTCGCGCAGGAGCTTCTCGTAGATCGGCACTCCCTCCACGAACTGGGTCTCGAGGGACTTGAGCTCGGGAGTGCCCGAGCCCCAGGTGCAGTAGAAGGCCGGACATCCCGCGCGCTCCAAGCCGATCTTTCCCTCCCGGAAGATCGCCCAGCCCACGTCCTGGTAGCGGCCGTAGGCCTCCAGGAGCCCTGAGGTGTCCGCCACATCCCGGAGCGGAGCCGGACGCAGCGGCATCCGGGAAGCCATGTCCTTCTCCTCCACCACCTCGACCATGAGGACCACGTCCGTGGTCCCATCGCGCTCGTCCCCTTTGGCCACGTCGACCCGGACCCAGGGGAAGCCGCCCATCGACTGGACGCCTTTCTCCAGAGCGGCCTTGAGCTTCTCCGCGTCCGCCGCGGCCTTCTTCGACTGGCCGGCGAGCTTCACGAGATAGGTCTTGATATCGGGGTCGAACTTCGCGCGTACCGCGTCGCAGGACAGCCGATCGCTCCCGTGCACCTCCACATCCTGGAGGCGATAGCGCGGAGCGGTCCCCGCCGAGGAACCCTTCAGCGGGAGGATGCACAGCACGGCGATGAGAACGGTCTGGGAGGCTTTCATGGGATTCGGCGTAATATAGTATATTCACGCGGATGAATCCATTTGTCATCACCGGCGGTCAAGTCCGTCTTTTCACCGTGCGCCTCAAGGAGCCTTTCATCACGGCCCTGGGCCGCAGGGACGCCACGACCAACGTGGAGGTGCGCCTGCGCCTGGCCGGCGGAGCCCAAGGCAGGGGAGAGGCCTCCGGCTCCGTGGTCTATGCCCATCAGAAGCCTCCCCGGCTGGCCAGGACCCTGCGCCAACTCGTGTCCCGGTCTCGAGGCCGGGACATCCGCGCCGTCCTGCCCCTGGCGCGCGAGACATGGCGGGAGGCGGGACATACCCCGGCCGCGGCCTGCGCGTTCGAATGCGCCGCCCTGGACGCCCTGCTCAAGGCCTTGCGCATCCCCATGGCGCAGTGGTTCGGCGGCGCGCTCGACCGCGTGGAGAGCGACTGCACGCTGTCGGCCGCGTCCTCCGAGACCGCGGCCGCGGCTGCCCGCCGCGCCGTGGACGCGGGCTTCCGGATGCTCAAGGTCAAGGTCGGGAGCGGCGGCCCGGCCGCGGACCTGTCCCGGGTCCTCGCCGCGCACAACGCCGCGCCCGGAGCCCTGCTCCAGCTCGACGGGAACCAGGGGCTCAAGGCGGCCGAGGCCCGCCGGCTGGTGGAGGAGTGTCTCAAGAGGAAGGTCCGGCTGACCCTGCTCGAACAGCCCCTCCACCGCGACGCGCTCCGGGAGGCGTCCAGGCTCAAGCGGGACCTGCCCGTACCGCTCGCCGCCGACGAAAGCGTGCGCAGCGTCGAAGACGCCAGGCGCGTGCTCGACCTCGACGCCGCGGACGTGCTCAACATCAAGCTGGCCAAGACCGGCATCCAGGCGAGCCTGGAGATCATCGCCCTGGCGCGCTCCGCGGGCAAGCGCCTCATGATCGGCTGCATGGCGGAGACCGCCGCGGGCCTCTCTCCCGGCGTGCACCTCGCGTGCGGGACCGGAGCCTTCAGCTTCGTGGACCTCGACTCGGACTTCCTGCTCGTCGACGAGCAGCCGAGGGGCGGCTGGCGCAGGGAGGGGGCGTGGCTGGCGCTATAAGCTGGCTCGACCTCGGCCTGATCTACGCGGCCGCCATCTGGGGTTCCACGTTCATCGTGGTCAAAGCAGTGCTCCCGGACATCCATCCCTTCACCTTGGTGGGCTACCGCTTCTTGATCTCGGCCGCCTGCATGCTCCCCTTCGTGCTCCGGCGCAAAGAGCCCTGGGCCCTCCTCAAAGAGGGGATGGTGCTGGGCTCGCTGCTCGTGGTGCTCTACGTCTCGCAGACCGCTGGCCTGCAGTACACCACCGCGTCGAACTCCGGCTTCATCACGGGCCTCTTCGTGCTCTTCGTCCCGCTGTTCATGCTCCTCTTCTTAGGCCAGTCTCCGAGACGGACGCAGTGGCTCGCCGTCGCGCTCGCCCTGGCCGGGCTCTGGCTCCTCACCGGAGGCGTCTACGGCTTCAACCGGGGCGACTCCCTGACGCTGCTCGCGGCCGTGACGTACGCGGGCCATATCCTGGCGACGGACCGCTACGTGCGAGCGGACGCGGACCCGGTCCTGCTCGCCTTCCATCAGTTCTGGTTCTGCGGCGCCATGTCCCTCGCCATGGCGTTCGCCGCCGGAGCGAGCTTCCGGATCGGGTCGGCCCAGGCGTTCTGGATCGTGCTCTTCCTGGCCCTCTTCCCGAACCTCTCCGCCTTCTACATCCAGATCCTGGCCCAGAAGCACGCGTCGCCGGTCAAGGTGTCGCTCATCTTCTCGCTGGAGCCCGTGTTCGCGGCCGTCTTCGCCTGGACGCTCGGGGGGGAGCCGTTCTTCCTCGCGAACGCGCTCGGCGGGGGGCTCATCCTGGCCGGGATGGTGCTCGGGGAACTCGGAAGGCACCGGCGCGCCTCCGGGACCGAAGTGCTGCCTACCTAGAGAGGAGCACGGGCGAGCGCGGGATGGGGAGGCTGCGGCCGTCCGCGCAGCGAAGGGTGTCCGAGATCCCGTCCGGCCCCACGCAAGCCACGACGTAGTGATGGTAGCGGTCCTCGATCCAGTTCGGGTAGAGGGGAGAACCGCCCCCTCCGGTCAGGATGTAGCGCACCCCCAGATAGTCCTGCACGCCGAAAGCGTGGATATGCCCCACATAGACCCGATGCACCCCGCGCCGCTGGAAGAGCTCGGTCAGGGCCCGGCCGTCCCGCCGAAGGCCCACGATGCCCCTCGCCGGGCCGAGACCGGTCCAGCGGTTGAGCGGCGCCGGGGGGAAGTGAGTGAACACGCACTTGAGCCTGTCCGCGCGCAGGACGCGGTCCAGCCAGCGGAACTGGGGCCGGGAGAGAGAACGCGCGCTCGTGTCAAGGACCACGAAGCGGGCCGCACCGCGGTCGAACGCGTAGTCCGTCTTGCCGAAAGCCTCGCGGAAGACCGCGCAGTCGCTGCGCCCGTGCGGGTAGCGGCGGTCATGGTTGCCGATGACGGGGAGGTACGGGAAGGAGAGCCGCCAGCGGGCGAGATCCGCGAAGAAGCGCTCGTAGTTGCGGCGGCTCCCGCGGCTGACCATGTCCCCGAGCTGCACGCAGAAGTCCACGCCCTCCCGCTCGATGGAGCGCAGCTGCCGCTCGAACACTCCGGGCGTGTTGAAGAGCCGGCGCGCCACCCAGAAGCGGCCGGGCTCGGCGTCTCCCAGCACCGCGAAGCGGAAAGGCTCTCCCGACGAGCGCGGGCGGGAGCGCAGGCCGCAGAGCTGCCGGCTCACCCGCCAGGGGGCGTACAGCTCGCGGAAGCCCGCAGCGCGCCGGGAACGCCTATCCCGGAACGCCTGCAGAACGGAGGGAACGACGATCACGGGTCAATGACCTGCGATCATCCCGGCCTTGATCCCCTTGATGACGGCCTCGGTGCGGTTCTTCACGTCGAACTTCTGGAAGATGGTGTTGAGGTGGTTCTTGACCGTCTTCACGTTGCACTTCAGCGTGAGCGCGATCTCCTTGTTGCTCTTGCCCTCGCCGAGGAGCGAGAGGACCTTCATCTGCGTCTGGGTCAAGTCCCCGAGCGGGGTGCCGAAGAGCTCGCGCGCCCGGCGCAGGCGCACCATGGCCTTGTGCATCACCGGCTGAGGCAGCATGGTCCCCTGCTCCCCGAAGGCCTTCAGGGCCCGGACGAGCTCCTGCGTCGGGAGCTTCTTGGAGATGTAGCCGTAAGCGCCGGCGTGCACGGCCGCCACCACGTGAGCCTCGTCGGTGTACGCGGAGACCATCAGGACCTTCACGTCCGGCAGGACCTTGCGGATCTCGATGGTCGCGTCGATCCCGTTCATATCCGGCAGATTGATGTCCATGAGGATGACCTCGGGCTTGAGCTGCGCGGCCATACGCACCGCGTCCGGGCCCGTGGGCGCCTCTCCGACGATCTCGATGTCCCTCTCGGCGTTCAGACGCTCCTTGATGACGTCGCGGAACAGCGTCTCGTCGTCCGCGAGCATCACGCGCATCTTGGGCTTGCCCGGCTTCGGTCTCTGCATCATGGTCTTCCGGCCTCCTCCGCATGCGTCCGCGGCGAGTGGCGCTCCGAGCGCGCCGGCCGCGTGCAGTACATCAGATTGACGAGCATCATCGCGCGGGTCATCCGGCCGATCCTGTTGTCCGGGGCGCTCACGAGCGCCGCGCGGCCCTCGAGCCGGCCCACGTCGATGTTCCCGGAGTGCGAGACGTCGATGACCGCGGCCCCGTCCTTGACCCAGTCGGGGTCGAGCTTGAAGGCCGGGTCCGGGACCGCCGTGACCAGGATGTCCGCGCGCCGTACGCAGGCCTCCAGGTCCTCGGACTTCGTCAGGTCGTAGCACTTCACCACGGTCGCGCCGAGATTCTCCAGCATCAGACCCAGAGGCTTGCCCACGCGCATGGAGTTGTTCACCACGGTCGCGAACGCCCCCTTGATGCGCGCCTGGGGGTAGTTCTGGAGGGCCTTCACCACCGCTTTCGAAGTGGCCGGGACCACGCACTTGATCCCCCTGTCCCGGTCGAGGAAGCGGCGGTACTTGATGAGGTAGCCGAGGTTGATGGAGTGGAGCCCCTCGATGTCCTTCTCGGGCGAAACGAGGTCCATGACCTCCTCGTCGGTCTTGGAGAGCCCCAGCGGGTAGAGGACCACGATGCCCTGGACCCCGGGGTCCGCGTTGAGCCCGGAGATCATGCCGAGGAGCTCGCGCTCCCCGGAGGCCTCCAGCGACCTGGAGCGGATGCCGAGGCGCTCGGCATCCTTCAGGATGAGGTCGCGGTACTGGAGCGAGCCCTCGTCCGCCTTGCCCGTGCGCAGCAGAGTCGCGATGCATGGGACCGTGTTCAGGCGCGAGCACTGGCCGCGGACCCAGTCGAGGTAGACTTCGGCGAGAGAGCGGCAGTCGATATGGACCGTCATCCGGTGTTCAGATTATATTTTTGGAGACCCCCGCGCAATGACGATGATTTTGCTACGCTATGTCCCATGAGGAGGCTGACAGCGGCCATGGTCGCGGTCCTCCTGGCCCTGCCTCCCGGGGGCCGGTGCCAGGAGGTGGAGCCCACCTCGGGCGTCCATATCGAACTCTCCTCCGCGGCCGTCACGGGCCTCGACTGCCGCCGCCGCGAGTTCGCGTTCGAGCAGACCGTGGGGCTGGCCCGCCGGGTCAAGGGCATCAGCCACGGGATGGTGACAGAGGGCCTAGACCCGAGGCCCCTCGTCATGGGCGCGCTGTCCATCCTGCTGACCTCGCCCTTCTTCATCCTGGCGGCCCCTGCGGACCTCGTCTCGGGCCCGTTCCGCAGGGAGTGCACGTTCGAGGCCCGGGTGGAAGGAGGTCTCGCCAAGTGGGCCGGCCAGACCGTCGGAGAGACTGAACTGACGGCCGAGGGAAGGACCCTGCTCACCCCCGGCGTCGAAGGAGTGGCCGCGCCGACGTTCTTCGTGAGCCGCTCCAGCACGACCTCGGACGCCCGGTCGAAGTTCTCCCTCTCCATCCCCGGGAAAGTGGGCCGGAGCAAGGATTTCTCCATCCTCTGGCGCGTGAAGGGCCTGAGCGCGGGGACCCTGGTGCTGCATAAGCAGGGCGGGACGTTCATCCTTTCCGAGCCTGAAGCCGAGTTCGGCAGCGGCGCCTACGAGTCCCAGCCCATCGTCATCCGCCCGGAGAAGAAGAACTAGGTGACGCGGGTCCTGCTGCTCCTGACGCTGCTGTGGACCTTCCCGTCGGAAGGCAAGCCCAAGGCCGCCACGACGGCTCCCAAACCCAAGCTCCAGGCCGAGAGCGCGGACCAGGAATTCGCGCGCTACCTCGGCATGGCCAAAGAGCTCAAGGCGCGCCGCGACACCGGGGGCCTCGAGGAAGGCGATGTCTTGAAAGTCCTCGACTCCGCCGGTCTTTCGGGCCTATCCTCCTTCGCGACCGGCTTCCGGCCTTTCGAGGTGCGCGTCTACCGCGGCCTATGGATCTGGCCCCTGCGCGCCGGGATCGTGAGCTCGGAGTTCGGCAAGCGCTGGGGCCGCAAGCACCAGGGCATCGACATCGCGGCGGACCTGGGGGTCCCGGTGCGCGCCGCGGCGCCGGGAGAGGTCATCTACGCGGGGAACGAGCTCCGCGGCTACGGCAACGTCGTCATCCTGCGGCACGACAACGAGACCAGCACGCTCTACGCCCACAACGACTCCCTCGAGGTCGAGAAGGGACAACGGGTGCGCACGGGAGATGTCATCGCCCGGCTGGGGAACACCGGGCATTCCACCGGGCCGCACCTGCATTTCGAGGTCCGCAAGAAGAATAAGCCGGTCAATCCCAGGAAGGTCCTGCCTAAGTCGAGATTCTAGCGAGGGGCGAGGATCCCCTCTCGGAAGACCCGAGAGAAGAACTTGACGATCTCCGCGTCGCTCATGCCGTAGTGGCCCTTCACCCCGAAAAGCTTCTCCACGGTGAAATAGTTGTTGAAGCTCCAGACGACCATCATCATGGCCTGCACCGGGTCCGCCCAGCCGGCCAGCTTCCCGGAGAGCCCCGGCCCGCCCGGCCGCAGGGCCTTGGAGTAGCGTTCGCGCATCCCCTGGAACATCCGGGCCACGTGCCGGGCGTCGAACTCCACGATGTCCACATAGACCAGGCGGAGGTAATCCGGGAAGCGCTCCACCGTCTCCTGGCACGCGCGGCCGAGCTCCTCGATGTTGGCCGGGAACGCGGTGCGGGCGAACACCTTCATGAGCGGCTGGTCCGGCTTGAAGTACTCCGCCTCCCAGTACTCCAGCAGCCCCACGAAGAGGGCCTCCTTGGTGGGGAAATGGTTGTAGATGTTCCCCAGGGAGACCCCGGCCTTCTGGGCGATGTCCCGGGTGGAGGTGCCGTGGAAGCCCTGCTTGCAGAAAAGGGCTGTGGCGGCCTTCAGGATCCGGCTCCGGTTGGACTTGGGCTCTTTGCTCTTAGCCATCGAGATGTTATTGTACGATATCCTCAAGGGCCCTTGACGCGGGACGCACGGCTCTTAAATTTATATATATGAGAACAATCCTCTTTATCTTCATAGCGCTAACCGCCTCCTTCGCAGGGGCCCAACAGCAGTCCTCCGGCAGCCAGACCCAGCCGCCAGCCTCCGGCGATCAGGGGGCCAAACCGCCGGCCGAGGGCGGACAGACCGGGCAGCAGCAGGAGGTCGACAGCACGGGACAGCCGGTACGGCCGGTCAGCGAGATTCGCGCGGCGGTCGAAGCCAGCGGGTCGAGCCCCTTGGTGGCCGCGCTCACCGGCGGCATCTCCTTCGCCGAGCTGGGCAAGCTGGAGTCGTTCAAGGACATGACCCCGCAGCAAAAGGCCGCGGCCGAGAAGGAGTTCGGCGAGCTCCAGGCCAGCCTCAAAAAACTGGAGGGGTTGCATAGGGGCGACGAGGGTTTCCGGGAGGCGATCCGTGACGTGATCGGCAACCTGAAGGACTTGGACACTATCAACACGAAGTTCGCCCATCAAGCCGCGGCCGAGACCGCGAAGCACTACGACGGCACGGCGCAACGCGCACTGGAGCGCTTCGCCCAAGGCGGCCATCACCCGGGCGGCCACCCGGGAGGCTGGGGCCCCGGCAACACCCAGGGCATCGGCGGCCAGGGCATGGCGCAGCTGGGCCGGGGCCTGACACAGCACTTCCCGAGCCTGGCAGGGGGGCATTCGCTCTACGCCAGGGGGCTGCTCAGCCAGGGGGATTTCAACGCCGCTGCGCGGCACGCCCAGCAGGCCTTGGACCTCGGAGCCAGAAACGCGACCAATCTCGCGACCTTGGCCCAGGCCCAGTACCACAAAGGAGACTACCCGAACGCCAGGGAGAGCGCGAAAGCCGCGCTGGCCATGGAGCCCTCCCACCCCGGAGCCATGGCGGTGATGCAGCTCACCAACAGGCCGGCCCCGACGGACCCCGCTGCCAAGGGAGACCAGCGCCAGGACGGAGCTCCGGCCCATGCGGCGGCCATGACGGCCGCGAGATCGTCCTCCGCCGCCAGACAGGAGTCCGCCTCGCCGCTCCCGCGCAAACCGGACCCCACGGCCCAGCGCATCAAGGAAGTGGAGATGCTGGTCAACGCCGGCCGCGCCGACGCGGCGGTGAAGGCCGCGGAAGCCGCGGTCAAGGCCGACCCCGCGAGCCGCGACGCGCGCTGGGCCCTCCTGCTGGCCCTGCTCAAGGCGAACCGCCTGGAAGACGCCCTCAAGGCCGCGAACGAGGCCATCGCGCTCTTCCCGGACGACTCCAAGCTCCTGGCCGCCCGCGCCTACATCCACAACCAGATGAAGCGCTTCGACCTGGCCCTGGCGGACGCGGACCGCGCCATCGCGGCGGACCCCGCGAACGCGCGCGCCTACCTCAACAAGGCTTGGGCCCTCGACGGCCTGGGAGGCAACCGCCTGGAGGTGCTGGCCAACCTCCGGCGCGCCGCCGAACTGGACCCCAGGTACAGGGAGCTAGCCGCGCAGGCTGCGTCGCTCGCGGACGGGGAACTCGCCAGACTCCTGGGGGGAGAGACGCTCGAGCCCGCCCCTCCCCTTGGCAAGCGCCTGCCTTGGGCCAAGCTGGCGGGCCTGGCTTCGGCCGCGGCCCTGCTGGCCCTGCTGGTCCTCTTCAGGCGCCGCCTGCGCGAGGGCCTGTCCGCCTTGACCCGCAGACGCCGCGTCATCGCGGGGAACTACGAAGTCTTCGGCACGCTGGGGCGCGGCGGCATGGGCATGGTGTTCGGGGCCGTCGACAAAGGCCTGTCGCGCCGCGTGGCCGTCAAGCAGATGCGCGAGGAGATCCGGTCCGTGATGAGCGAGAGGCGCCGCTTCCTGCGGGAAGCCCGCGCCGTCGCGGCCCTGCGCCACCATAACATCGTGGACATCTTCGCCGTGGTCGAGGACAAGGACGAGGTCTATCTGGTCATGGAGTACGTGGAGGGCCGGACCGTGAGCAGCCTGCTGCGCTCGCGCGGGAGCCTGCCGCTCCCGAAAGCCATGCACGTCGCGCGGGGCGTGGCCGCGGCGTTGGACTACGCGCACGGCAAAGGGATCGTGCACCGCGACCTCAAACCGTCGAACATCATGATCGGCAAGGGCGGCCAGGTCAAGGTCATGGATTTCGGTCTGGCGGCCGAGGCCAAGGACTGCCTGGAGCGGGTGGCCCGCACCAATACCGTGCTCGGGACCCCGGCCTACATGGCCCCGGAACAGGACGAGAAGAAGGTGGCCGCGGCCTCGGACGTCTACGCTTTCGCGGTCTGCCTCTACGAGATGGTCACGGGGCAGCTCCCCTTCACGGGCATGCCGGCCGCGATCCGGAAGGCCAAACTGGCGAAGGCCTACGCGCCGGCTTCGCAGACGGTCGACGGTCTTCCCGCGTCCTTCGACGCGGCCCTCGCCAGGGCTCTGGAGCCGGACCCGGAGAAGCGGCTCAACTCCGCGGCGGACCTGCTCCGCCTCATCGACCCGGCGTACGGACCGCAGACCATGACGACCTAGGACTTTGGACCTAAGACTTAAAAGGTCCATCGGTCCTATCCTTTCGCCCGCGGCCAGCGGTATACTGCACCAATGACGGGCCTCCTGGCCTGCCTCATCGCCCTGGGATCCGCTCTTCCCGCGCGCGCCTATCTGGCCTCACCCCCGGACCAGGCCCCTCGAGAAGTCACGACCCTCGATGAGTTGGAGAAGTTCTACAAGGGCAAGCCGGGCTTGGCCAAGGAATGGGCCGAGATCCAGCAGCAGCTCAAGGCCGGGGACAAGGAGCAGCAGGCTCCGGAGCAGGAGCCATCCGCCGACGCCGAGCCCGTCAGGGAAGTCCAGCCAATGAGCCAGGACGCCGCTCCGGCGGCGTCGGCGGCCGCGGAGTCCAAGACGACCCAGGTAGCCGACGGTCTCGACTCATCCGCCATGGCCCAGCTCAAGAAGGCCGCGGGCGAGAAAGCCCAGACCGCGCCGCCCGCCGTCGGTCCGTCGCAGGAAGCGGATAACACGCCCAAGGTCCCGTGCAGCCAGCAGACCTTCGATAAGGGCGAGCGCAACGAGATCCTCAAGGAGATATGCACCATCGCAGAGGCCAAGTCTCAGGGCGGGAAGATGCAGGCGCTCTACCAGGAGTACCTGGCTAAGGTGTACTTCGCGGAGGGCTCCGTCGGCGGTCCGCTCGTGAAGTCCCAGATGGAATACATCCGCAAAGGCATCAAGGACAAACGGTGGGAAGACTTCCCGACCGCGGCTTTCGGCGGAGTGCCCCCGGGCGCGGCCGCCACGTGGGAAGGCTCGGGCGACCGCGGGGGCGGGCACATCACCATGGCCCCGGGCCTGCTCAACATGCGCATCTTCGACCACGAGTGGCTGCACCACTCGGACGCCGGCCACGCGGACAACACCCCCATCGGCGTCAACGAGATGAACGACGTGGAGCCGCCCTGCTACAAGTACATGGGCTGCGCTCCCGGCATGAGCGGCTGCTAGACTGCGGCAGCAGTCTGGCCCTCCGCGGATATAAGAAATACGTCAGCGGATGGGCTGACAAAAAATGGACTTATCCCCATCACTTCCGCTCTGACACAGCTGTCCGGGAAAATTCTGCTCTCCGGGGCGGACCCAGGCTCGGCGGTGAGCGACGGATGCATCAATCATCGACGGAACGCCCGCCTGGTCGGCTTGCGCCTGAGTCGGACGGCCTCCAACATCCCGAATCCTGGATGC